>SAMEA104404097__coassemble_908_pt1 | contig 26436 bp, 21 predicted proteins | sample SAMEA104404097__metabat2_low_PE_059 | metagenome-assembled genome bin SAMEA104404097 (sample SAMEA104404097) | Balaenoptera acutorostrata | reverse complement strand
TGATCAAGGGATTCACGATGGACGACGAACGATTGATGAATCCCGACGGACGGCCTGATTATTTTGATGAACTACTGGAACGTATCCGTCAGATTCGTGCTTCGGAAAAGCGGTTCTATCAGAAGGTACGCGACCTGTTGATGCTGAGCAGTGATTATGACAAGACGGACAAGGCCACACAGATGTTTTTTGCAGAGACGCAGAACAAACTGCTATTTGCGGTCACTCATCAGACGGAGGCAGAACTGATTGTGGCACGTGCTGATGCTTCTGCACCCAATATGGCTTTGACTTCTTGGAAGGGTGATGTGGTGCGTAAAGGAGATATTTTTATTGCCAAGAATTATTTGCTGTCTGATGAGATAGACTCGTTGAATCGTTTAACTGTGATTTTTCTTGATTCTGCAGAACTTCGGGTAAAGGAACGTAAGGATTTGACCTTGGACTTTTGGCGAGAGAATGTGAACTTGCTGTTGCAGTTCCAGGGTAAGGATATATTGAAGGGGAATGGTAGCATGTCGAATGCTGCTATGGAGAAAATCGTAAGTCAAAGGTATGTGGAATTTGATCAGCGAAGGAAACATCAAGAAGCGTTGGAAGCCGACCGATCAGATTTGGAGGAACTGAACGAACATCTTAAGATGTTGGGAACTAATAAGAAATAAGTTTAAAAATCTGAGTATGATAGCAAGAGATAATCCCAGTCCGAGCAAAGATCCTTTCTTTGATGACCCTGTCAACTTGAAGGAGCTGATGGAGCGGGTACAAGATTTTAAAGAGGGAAAAGCTCACGTTGCCGTCGAACTGCATTCCGCAGAGGAAATAATTCGGTTCATAAATAGTCTGTGATGGGATATAAGTGGCAAATATGGCGAAGGACAGGCAAGTCCGAATGAACCAATAATAGATCTCAGACCTCTTTGCCACCTCCGCGTAAAAAACAAGATGTATTTATTTAAAAATCTTGAATACAAAGAGTTAGGTGAAACCCCAGTTGTCAACTATTATTTGATAACTGGGATTTCTTGCTAGAAGTGCTAAGTTTTCTGCGGCTTATCATTCTTGACTTTGACAGTTTTTTTCTGACGCTTATATACTATTCAGATTTTTAGATAGTTGCAAAAATATCCTTGGCGCTTAGGGTGTCCCACTCTACAATTTCCATATCTGGACATATTGTAAAAACTAATGATTTTAGGTGTATTCCGCATTCAATGGTATGAAAACTCAGGTACCATGACCTGCTTCACAGGTCATTGTACCTGAGTGTGCCAGTTAGAGTAAAGACTCAAGCTCGCTTGAAGGCTTTGCCGAGTGCAGCCCAAATGCTGAAATCATGCGAGGTGTCCCATTGTCAAAGTCAGGTTAGGTGAAACCCCAGTTGTCAACTATTATTTGATAACTGGGGTTTCTTGTTAGAAGTGCTAAGTTTTCTGCGGCTTATCATTGATGGGCTTGAAGAAAGATGTATGCTCCATTAATAGTTGCCGATGCAGTGATGGAATCCATGATGGAGATGAAAGGGAAGGTGGAATTTGTATGCCATATCACACGTCGTTATAGTTTTCTTTCCTAATATTTTGTGGTATGCGGATATCTTACGAATTTTATGTTACGTAATTTACGTAATGGAATAATTGCAACAACATGAAACCGAATAATCCTTTTTTAATATCTGGTTATCACAGCCCGGAATTCTTCTGTGATCGTGAAACGGAAACTGAAACCCTACTCGAGGCGCTTCGCAATGAACGCAATGTGACGCTGATTGCTCCTCGCCGTATGGGAAAGATTGGTTTGATTCGTCATGCTTTCTATCAAATGAAAGAACAAGAACCGAATTCTGGTTCCTATTACATTTCAATCTTTATCAAGGGGAAATCCATCGTGAGCGATATGAGGAAATGCTCTCAAAGGTTTCTGGCGTTGCTTATCATAAACGAGAGGGCTTTGTGACAAAATTCTTCCAACTCCTGGAGCCATTTCAGATGAAAGCCATTGAACGAGCGACAAAAATACTTGCAGACTTCAATGGATTACCACCTGCTAAAGCGGAGTCGTCAACTACTGTTCATGAGCTTGTGAATGAACTAAACAAATATAGATAACTAAAGTTTCCCGGCCTTTTATTAGGGTGGGAAACTTTAGTATCAGGAATGCCTCTCGGTTGTTCAAATTAAAGGAAGCCCACAACCATCAGCATTAGCCTACTGTTAGCCTTGCTGATTCGATGGGTATGGCTAATTTCATGATGCAAGAAAATCAATTCTCTCTCCAAACTTTTCATCCCTAATTAAAATAAGTCCAAATCAAAACCTCATCTCTCTTTTCTCATATCTAATTTAAATGATTTCTCATTAATCCATTCACTACCAATTCATTTGCTTCCTCAGGTACAACTTAGATAAATCTGGCTGCACTCAGCAGAGCTCAAGCAAGCTTGGCTCTGCCTTCATTTGCTCAGACTTTAAATAAGTCTGGCTGCATTCAGCAGAGCTCAAGCAAGCTTGGCTCTGCCTTCATTTGCTCAGACTTTCCCCGGAGGGGATGGACGCCGAAGGTGATTCACCCCGGCATGGCCCCAAAAACGAAGCGAAGCAGCGTTTTGGGGGCCTTGCCGGGGTTTCCCCAGTTGGCTAGTCAAAGGCTATCGCTCCCCACTGGGGGGAGCTGGGCGCCGAAGGCGCTCTGAGGGGGAGACGAGTATAGTTTGGAGTTATAAGTCCTTAGTCATCAGTTCTAAGTTCTCAACCCTCAGTCCGCTCCGCGGACAGCTCCCACTCTTGGGAGCGATAGTCATAGACTAGCCATCGGGGGAACCCCGGCAAGGCAAAAAACTCCGCTCCGCTGCGTTTTTTACCATGCCGGGGTGATTCACCTTCGGCGTCTATCCCCTCCGGGGAAAGTCGTGGCTAGCGAAGGCAGAGCTCAAGCTCGCTTGAAGGCTCTGCTGAGTGACGCCCGACTTATTTAAAGTCGTGGCTAGCGAAGGCAGAGCCACGCTTGCTTGAGTTCTGCTGAGTGACGCCCGACTTATTTAAATGGCACCTGAGAAAGTCAATGAATTCGTAACGAGGATTTAAAAGAAGAGAAGTTATTCATTCAGCTGCCAGCATCAACTAACCGAACGGCATTCCTCATTGGTTGCATGACCTTACAGCCCATAAAGATTCAAATATTAGAACATCAAGCTGGACACCCTACTTAATAAGTAGTTTTTCTTGTTAGATGTGCTAAGTTCTTGGTTGAATATCATTGGCTTGTCTGAAGTCAATGCGATTCTCAGAGATATTTTTCCGATGTAATGATAATGCCAAAAAGAAGAGATTCAACCTAAATATGGAAGGTTTAAACTACGCCAAAATCAGTACTTATATTAGATGAATTTTTTTTCCATGAAAGCAAAGAAACCAACCATTTTCCATCTTATAGCATGATGACTATTTTTATTGAACTGCAACCACGGACATTTTAATTTTATCCCTAATTTTCTTACTTTTAAAACATGGAACAACCCTCTTTTTTCTTATCTTTGTAGAGGCATGTACGAAAAATTCCGGAATAATGAATACCCATTTCAACGGCAAGAAATTCTCGGTTGATCTCTGGGATTTGTTGGATTTGTTCCGTGCGGGAGCTAAACTGATTTTTAGTCAATACTGCATGCCTGTTTACGACCGCTTCCTAAATAAATCAGAAGCGAATTTATAGTATAAAACGAAACACCTTCTTTTATGGAACTACACGAATTTGAAGAATATATCCAATGTGCTCCACCTCATAAACGGGAGAAAGGGGAAGCCTGGCAAGTGGCTATCGGACTTCAGGCCGTAGACGGTTTGAAGCCCTCACGCTATTTGCTTGATACGGCTCAACGTGACATTGAAGGGGAAATTTCCATAGCTGAAGTTGAAGCGATAATGAAGACTTATTATGAGTCCAAATCGTTTCGTACCGAGGATGAGGAACGTGAGCATGAAGCCGATATAGCTTCTACAAACATTCGTAAGCTATTGACTGAAAATACCTGTGCTTTTACTTTAGCTGGACTTGTGGCGGTTCATCGTAGAATCTTTGAAGGTGTATTTAAGTTCGCCGGACAGATTCGTACCTATAACATCACAAAGAAGGAATGGGTGCTAAGGGGCGACACCGTATTATACGTTTCTTATCCCGATATCCGTGCAGCCATAGAGTATGACCTAGATCAGGAAAAACGCTTTGATTATTCCCGTTTGCATCGTGACCAGATGGTAGAACATCTTGCGGAATTCGTTTCGGGCATTTGGCAGATTCATCCTTTCGGTGAAGGAAATACACGTACTACAGCCGTGTTCACAATCTTTTATTTAAGGTCTTTAGGTTTTCAGGTGGATAACGACTTGTTTAAGCACGATTCTTGGTATTTCCGCAACGCACTGGTTCGTGCCAACTATCAGAATGTACAGAAGGGCATTGCTCGTGACAATCGTTTTCTTGTGCAGTTCTTCCGTAATCTTTTATTGGGAGAAGAACATGAACTTCGTAATCGCACGATGGTGGTGAATCCTCCAGAAACTTTTACTTATCAGTTGGATACCCCCCAAGTTACCCCCCAAGCTAGTGCTTCTACTCCTCAAGTTCAAGCCTGTTTTACGGATGGAACCCCACAAGTTGACCACAATACCCCCCAAGCTAGCGCTTCTACCCCTCAAGTTCAAGCCTGTTTTACGGATGGAACCCCACAAGTTGCCCACAATACCCCCCAAGTTACCCCGCAAGCTGATATATTTACTTCCGAGGCCACCCCTCAAGTGGCGGCTTTAGTCAAGGCTTTGTCGCATCGGCAACTATCGGTAAAAGAGCTAATGTCGGAGTTGCAGCTGAAGGATCGCAAGAATTTCATGCAGCTTTATCTGGTTCCGGCCCTAGATTCCGGATATGTCCGTTATCTTTATCCGGACAAACCGAGGCATCCCCGCCAGCGCTATCTATTGACCGTAAAGGGAATGATGAGGCTTGAGGAGATGACAAAAGAATGATAATACACGAAAATCCATGCCCGGAGATTTTACAGAAGACCGATGGATACCTAATGAATTAGAAAACCAAAATGAGAATAAAAGTCTGGCTTAATATGATGTAGGGAATATCCACGGTTTTTATTTAGTTCCTTATTGCTTTCCTTTAGCTAAGTATCTTTATACCTACTAACTGGATAATCAAGGTTTGGCTTGTCTATCATTTTCTTTTTGGATAAAATCATAGAGTTCCTGAGGCAAATAGATACTGAAGTCAACATTGTCGGCCAGTTTGAAACTTGCCTGATATTCTTGTTCGAACAAATGGGTCAGAGCAAGATATGAAATTTTGTGGAAGGTCTTTCTACGCCAGTCGCACCATTCGGAAATGAGTGTCTCCTCATTGCAATCTTGCCAATCGGAACAGCTAGGAATGAAGTTTCCTTTTTGAATGTCCTTTTTTACAAAATCCATCGGAAAGTAGGCATAATATTCGTAGAGAAACCTCAATATATCTTCCGGTTCTCCGTTGAATAAGGTTTGACTATTGGAAAAATCGATGGTGCGTTCATAGATGAAATCTTCCAGTTTCCATAGGTTTTCGTCAACTAGATTCCCGACATCGTCGCTTGGGCTGTATCCTTGAAATTCTTGTGCGAGTATTTGGAGTTCTTCCTCGTTGAATTCGTACATGAACAGATGTTCTGCATCAGCATTCCAGGATTCTTTTAATAGGGTGATATGGGTCCTTACCGTGATGGGGAATGTCAGATGTCGATCTGGTTTCGGGATGTTGGCAATCAAGGATTGGCGGACCATGTTCCAATGAACTTTGGGATGTTCCAATTCGAATGGAATGATTTCGCCTTCGAACATGGGGGTGCTGTTGTAACGGTAGTAGATGAGGTAATCCCCTTTTAGAAGACTGAAGTGTGGAATAAAGACGAGATGCTCTACGGCTTCCTTTCCTAGATTCTTTTCTACCCATTGTTGGATATCGCTGATCATTCCGTCAGCTTTTTGAGTATTTCGGTGGACCGGAAAGATTTCGTAGTATTTCGTCAGTTCGTGATAGGCCTCTATAGCCCCAGGGACTGGAGATATCTTTGAGTATGTGCCAGGGAGTTTAAAAATGGAATCCTTGTGTTCTCGTAAAAAATTGAGATCGAAATGCTCGATAATTGTTGTAGGGTCAGCCAGGACATAGTTGATTTCAATATAAAGAATGGCTTTCTTTTTCATGGTCCATGTTTAAGTTAAGTGAGGCAATAAATTGTTTTTCGTAGCGTTCCATCTCCCTGGAGAAATCGTGAAAGGAAACGGCATTGTCGCAAACCTTAATCCCGTAGATGGATAGACTGTATTTGGAGTCTTTGATATGGGCTGTCGGTATCGTTTCCTGTTCTTTGCGGAGAGGGGCAATAAATCCTCCTCTTTCGTATTGAAGGCGTGTCATATAAGTGATGACTTGGTGGAGGTCTTCTCGTTGAACCTGTGAAACTCGCTGATAAGTACCCAGCATTTTGTATTTGGCATCCAGCACGATATTCTCTTTGTAAAAGTCGGGATATCTACTACCGCTCCTGTGTATCTTACCGTTTTCATCGAGGTCTTCAAACAGATAAATTTTCCCTTTTCCTAACTTGTTTTCAGAATGGATGAATTTTAGGGGACGAAGGAGGGTGTTGACATATTCTTCCCATAACCAGGCGGCGTCAAAAAGGATACCGCAGACTTCATTTTCATCCTCGCCATATTTGATACCTTCCATACCCAGAATCTGAAGACAGAGAATTTGCAAAGGACGGTATTCGGTATAGTATGGATGTGAACGCAAACGGAGGTTCTGCAGTACGATATTTTGTCGCTCACTTGGGTCGTAACTGGGCGTGTTGTCTATGACCGTGTGAACGTATTCTGCTGTCTCTGCATCTATGGACAATACGTTTTGACCATATCTCTTAGTCTTCATATATTCGATGGTGTGCCGTATGAGTTCGGTCATAGCATTGTCGTAGCTATAGTTCCGAACGGAATAGGCTATGCGTCCTTGGAAGGGAATATCCTTGCGTATGAAGCGGTTGACTTCTATCGCACCTCTGACCCGAGCGTCGTTGTGTTCTTCCCGTCGATATTCTCTGTAGAGCCCTTGACGAAGTGCGGATTTAAGAAAGTAGGGAAACATGAACATGACGAAGTCAAATACATCTTCTTCCTCGTTGTTGTGGTTCAGATCAAAGAGGTTAAATGAGAGTACTTTTTGTAGCATGTAGTGGAGGAAGTAGTCGTCTCGGCCATTATCGAAGCGGGACTTGATTTTGATTTTCAAAGGACCAATCCCAATAAAACCGATGATGTTTCCGGTCGTAAGGTGTACGAGGTCGGGACTCTCCGTATTGCTAATTGTAAGTACCGTAGATTTACCGATACGGTCGTCGGTGGTCTCGATGTCGTAGGGGAAGATCAGTAGGTTTTCATTTTCCTGGCAGAGTTGAGCCACAGTCTTTCCGGCGAAAGGAAAAAGTGGCGCGATTTCCTCCCGTCGAAAAGTGTTCTCCCCGAGATTATTATCTGACAGATTAATCTTCATATACTGCTTCGTTAAAATCTATTTGGTCGGTTGGGTTTCCGAAATAGATGTCTTTGAATTTTTGCAGGTTTTCTTGTGACTTCCTGGTACCTCGAAGATATTCGTGGAGAAGGGGGGCCAGGTTCATTTTCCAAAGTTTACTGAAATCTCCATGATGGTCCTTTAGTTTCAAGAAGTAGGCTGGGCCGATTTGGTATGCTTCGCCAAGACCGTCTGTTCTTGAGATGGCTTCATTGAGTTGTGCCATTTTGTATTTAGCCTCTTCGGCAAGGTCGCTGCCGAGTGTTTCATCGAGCATGTCTTGTGTGTCTTCGGGAATTACTTCCTGCCAAGTAAAACGGCGCCGCATAGCAAAATCCATGCTTTCCACCGACCGGTCGATGTCGTTCATTGTAGCCAGAATGTAGACATTTTCGGGAACGTAGAATCCGTTGGCGAAGATATCGGTGTCGGGTACGAGGTTTTGATATTGTGTTTGGATCTTGACCTTGTCCTGACCTCTGTAACCGGGATCAATCGCGTAAAAAAGTTCACCGAATATCTTGGAGACTTCTCCGCGATTGATCTCGTCAATGATGAATACGTAATTTTTTCTTTCCACCTTCTTGACATTGCTCAATATTTTCAAAGCCTTCATCCTCCGGATTTCCTTAGTCAATATGAAAACATAGGAATCGGCTTGAGTATTAAATTGCCTATTGAAGTGCTGACGGATGTTATGAACGTAATCCAGTGTTACCTCGTTGTTGAGCAACTCTAAAATGTCGTTGCTGCTGATTATGATATTGACCGTCTTCTCATTATCCAAATTATGTACCGTAATAGAAGTCCCGTTGAATTCAGTAATGGTAAATCTACCTTTGTTGGTCAGTTGGTATACGGTGTCATTCTCAATGGCATCGTTGATTAATTGTTGCAACTTCTCCTCCCAGGTTTGTTCTTTCTCCAACATAGCCATACTTTTTTGTGAGTCGGAGAAATTCTTCAGTGCTTCTTTACAAAATGCTTTGAAAACTCCGTCTTTACGTTCAAACCCGATTTGTCCGGTAGCACCATTACTGATAGGGCGTAGACCTTCTACAAAGTCAGTATAATCGTAGGAGGGATGGAATTGTACAAAGGTGGTTTCTGCATCCATGGCGGCTGCAATAGCTTTGGCCATATAGGTTTTACCAGTGCCTGGTGCGCCCGTAAGAACAAGGTTCTTATTGGCTTTTAGTAATTCTATATAGGGTTCGTATTTTGAGTCTTTCATGTTTTCTGCCTCTAAGATGGAATCGATATAGTTGAGGATTTCCTGGTGTTTTGACTTGAGCTGGTTGACGGTTTTTGCATAACTGCCATAATAGGGACCTTGGAAATCTTTTTGTTGGTTGTTGATGTATTGTACTTGGCAAGAAAAGAACGGTGCTCCATCTTTGTTTTCCTGTATGGTGTTGCAGCAGACCCGACCGACTGCTTTGATGCGTAAGTAGGACTGGTCGTGCTGTGTTCCTTTAGTTATTGCTGATTTTAAGACAATGATGTCACCTTTATGGATACTCTCAGCTAATTTTACTTGTTCCTGAAAATTTGATTTTGCATCTTTAAAGTAAGCCTGCCATATTCCTTCTTTCAGAAATTGGTCATAAAGCGATTGTCCATCTATTGTATATCCAGTTAGCCAAATCTTTCTCTCCTGCAGCTTCGAAGCTTGCTTCATTTCTTCTTGCATACACCAAAAAAGAGTTTGGGTGGCTAGTATTTCTGGCTTAATCTTAAAGGTGCTGATTTCGTTGGCCATTATTGCTTGAATCTGTTGCCCATAGGCTTGGTTGACAGCATCAATAATCTGCATATAATGGTCGTATTTCTTTCCAGTCGTTTTATGTTCGATGCCGAAAAAGGGACAGATGATGTCTGTGTAGAAAGTGGGGATGAAGAAGGTATACTTCTCAGGATATTTACAGGTAAGTAGGGCGGCTGCTGTACGTTCATCGTTTGCAAAATTTTTCCAAGACGGTTCGGCTATTGACCGCATCTCTGTTTTGAATTGCTGCAGTCTATCGAGCAGATTATCTGATTCGTTGAAGAGACGGTCTATGTATGTCTGGAATTCTTTAGGATGATGTTTTAAATGGTGAGGCCATATTTGTTCTACCCGGGGATTGTCAATGACATTCTTTCCTCTCAGTGAATGGATAATGTCGAGAGTTGAGGCATTCTGGGTTTTATTGATGAGTTCCCATTTATAGGTTTCCTCATATCCACAGAAAGCATGAATGGTATGTTCTTTTCTAAACTTCTCAATGAGATCTTCGAGTAGTTTCTTTTGTAGAGCTTCAATCAACTCACTACGGAGATACCATACAAATTCTTTTTTCTCCACTCTTCCCTTGCTCATGGGTATGCCCCAAAGGTATTCTGTTCCATCAGGTTGAATGACCTTGAATCGATTAAGTTCCTTTTGCACCCATTGGGAGAATGCGGTTATCTTAGCTTCATAATGTTGCGGAACATTACCGTATGTTTCACCTAAAGCTTTGCAAGAACTCTTATGCTGGGGAGAACGTAGCATGGCAAATAGTGTATCGAGATACTGTCTAGCCTCAGACTGTTGCAGGAGGTTGTACCATTCATGGGTTTTAATGCCGAGTTCACCACAGGTGATCTCACCTTGGGCATTGGTTGTTACTTGTATTGTTGTGATTTCCATCTTGAGCTTTTTCTTGTTGTTGCAAATATAATTATTTCGTACCGTTTTATTTTCTCCACTCTGCTGATTTCTCTTGTCATATTTAATTTTTTTGTATGCGGAATTCTGATATAGACTTCCATCAAAAAACGAGTGAGGGAAGTGCGTGGAATCTGTCCCATTTCCATAGAATTTGTTATCTGTTTATTGAGGATGACAATGAATACTGCAGCGATGCGTTGTGGTTGATAGATGACTAGTCGTATACTTAAACCAGGAAATGGAAAGGATTTATTTTCTTTTGTGTTTTATAAAACGGATTTTCTTCGAATCTTTATTGCGCCTGAATAATTGTTGGTGTATTATTTCATTATCTTAGAGAAAACGCTTACTTTGCGGATTAAAATAAGTGATCCATGGAAAAGCCTACAAACAATAGCGACATTCTTCTGCAACTGATTGAGGAATACCGATCTTTGGATATCGTAAATCAGGTGGATTACGATAAGTTTTGTTTGTATTCTTTGATTACGCATTCAACGGCTATTGAAGGTTCTACCGTGACGGAGATTGAAAATAAGTTGTTGTTTGACGAAGGTATTTCTGCCAAGGGGCGAAGTATGGGAGAGCAGCTGATGAATATGGATTTGAAGTCGGCTTACGAATACAGTATGCAGTTGGCGAAGCAGCAGGTTCCTCTGAGCGTGAAGATGCTGACGGATTTGTCGGCCCTGGTGATGGAGCATATCAAGAATTTACGTCAGAAAATCAGAAACTACAGACGAACGAACGACTTTGATCCGATCAGCGTACATGAGGAGGAACTGAACTATGAGATGAGGCGTTTCGCCAATGGTGCCGTAGGTGGCATAGAGTAGAATCGTTTTTTTGATATAAGTGGCTTCATAGAAACTGCAAAAAAACTGAATCCATCTCCCGAAGTTGCTCTTTGTCCTTATCGACCGAGGCATCCTCGTCAGCGCTATCTGCCGACCGTCATGGGAATGATGGGATTGAGGAGATGACGAAAGAAATTTAATACATGAGAAGATTATTGTAAAAAATGAATGGATATGGAAAACACAAATGAAGAAATACAAGAAAGACTTCATGCCATAAATTATGCCCTATTGGACGAAGCTTTCCAATCATCCTTAGCCAGTCTAGATAATCATGATGGAGATGATAGATCCATGTTTCGCCATCATGATATCTCTTATCAAGATCAATCGGATTTCATTCAAAGATATAAGGAGGCATTGCTTTCTTTCAATGAGAATAATCTATCCGTAGATGCTTATTTTGCCAGCGATTCAGTGAACGAACTTCTCGCTCGTTGTAGTTTTTGTTCTGGTATGGCATCGTCATTCTTTGTTTATAAAAAGCCTTCCTTTTTGAGAGGTCTTGATCTATACGAAGCTTTAACAAAACCATTGGGCATATTGGGAGTGGACCGATTGGTGAGCTACTTACTGGGACTCTCGCGTATTGATGAACCTATCAATGCTGTTCTTGGGGACTATTTGTCCAATCGGTATAATTATATCTATAGGAGGTTAAAGGAGGAGTATGCAAAAGTCGGTACCGAACAGGTACAGTCTGATGCATTCTTGCAGGTCAACGCTTGCTCCATTTTGTTTAATTTGGGAGAAATCGTTGTGAAAGATCGCACATGGGAAACATACGGAAGAGGATATTGTATATTCTCATATTTTAATGATTCATCTAGAGCCGATCGTTCGGAAAATTTATTGCGAGATTACGCGCTTGAGGATAATTGGAGTAGGGTGACCTCTTATCGTATAAAACCAACGGAAAATGAATTTTACGTATATCTCTTTTACGAAAGAGAATTTCTGCAAAAATTAATTCAGACCTATTTTGAGTTTAAATCCTCTCTTGATTGGTCCTACACGCATATCGGTCCAGATCCGGCCTATGAACTGGGGGACAAGAGCTACTCTGAAAATGAAAAAGAGGTGCGATGGTCTTCTTCAAAAATCAATGAGGCATTTTCCCACTTAGCCCTATTAAAATTAGACTCCTCCTACACCTTTGATTGCTACACGTATAGCAATGCCGCTCCTGAAAGTATGACGGGTGATTCTTGTACTTATTTCCCAAGAGTCTATGCGCATACCAAGGAAACCAAGGGGATTTACAAACCGGAGGTGAAAAAATCGTTGTTAGATATAGTCCTAAGACGTTTCTTCAAAAAACTGAGAAATAAGGATACGGAATTCAAGGACTCTATGAAAATAGAAGGACCACTTCATGCGCAGGAGAACTGCAATCACGTGCCCTCGCCACTGGCATACATCCATACGGACAAAGGTCTCTTCGATAAATTACCTTTGGCGGCATGGCAATATTATCTGTTCTATAGATTTATAAAGAAATCTCTGCCTTATGTATGCTTTTCAGTTGCTGATGTCTTGAAAACAGAGCCGGGTTACTTTTCGTGTATAGAATTCATCCATGAAGAGAATACAGATCTAGAGAAACATCGGAAAATACAAGAGAACCTTGAACTCCTGGATAAAGATTTCAATTTTAAGATTCAGGTAGAAGAACCGTCTCACTGGTTGAAAACGGTTACAATCAGTTTTGTGGAACTTACTTATGACGGTGCCATTAGGACGACGGTCCTTTTGGCCTATCAAGAATTTACCGGGCAATTCAAAGTCATTAAAACCTATCAGCATCTGATATTGGCAGCAGCAAATAACATGCATTTTTTTAGTGATCCACGAATTGAAATCGTTGATTCTTATGATCCAGAAGCCCATTGGAAAGATTGGATAACTCCTGAGAATCTTAAAATTATTGCTGACTGTTGGAGAGTCTGTTTGTCCCCCGATAAGATTGATTTTCTGAAAGACAATTTCAAGGGTTGGCTCACTCCGGAGCAAAATCATGATTTGGAAACCCTGAAGAACTACCTACTCACTCCCGGGGATTTTGATAAGAAGTTAAAACAACTCGCGACACAGTTTAGGATTTCGTTGTAGGATCTAGCAAGTTTGAAGGAGGTAGGGGTGTAGGTACAAGATTTAAAAGAGGAAAATGTGGAGGTTGCTGTCGATAGACATTCCGCAGAGGAAATCTTTAGGTGCATAGATTCCCCGTGATGGTATGTCTGTTGCAATCAATGAGTGACATCACATCCCTAAGCCCCAAATATAACTGGCACCTTCACTGTAGATGCTAGCACTTTCATTTAGGGAATATCCAAATGTTTTTGGAAAAGAATGTATCTACTACAAAAAACAACAACGTCACCCCATTTGGAGTGACGTTGTTTATTCTTATTTGTTGTGCTCAGTAAGCGGTCTTATTCCACCAAACCCTGGGCTTTCCATTCTGCGAGCAGTTTCTCACAGTCTGCCAAAGCCTGATCGGCACTGACCTCGTATTCCTTGCAGAGTTCGTCTGCCATATCCTTGGCGGTGAAATCCTTGCCAGCCAATGCTTCCCAAAGGTAGGCGGCAGACTCGTTCAGGTTGATGAGTTTGCTGAAGTCCAAGTTCTCAAGACCCTGGGCGATGATTACTTTCTCACCACAGACGTCACGTAATTCAAATCCGTTTTTAATTTTCATATTATGTATCGTTTAGGATTATTATTTTTAATAGGGTTGTTTATATTCTGAAAGGCTGTCTCCGGTAGATGCCTAAAATCCAACGGCGGACAGGGGAGAGGGCCAACCATATCTTGGAATAGGTACGCCATTTCCATCCTGTGACTAAATCGGGCTGCTCGCGGTTCTTACGGTAGAAACCGATGGCGATGCCGATGATGTCTTTGACGTCACACTCCTCGGTGCCATAGATGTTGCCGTCACCTTTGAGGGTCAAGTGGTCTCCTTCCTTCTTGATGACCCGGTGGAGGACATAGCGCTGGGGACTGATTTCCGCCAGAATGACATCTCCGCATTTTACTTCCTTACAAGGACCTAGCAGTACCTTGTCCCGCTGGTCTTCCAGAAAGAGACGCATACTGAAACCACGGACACGGAAGGTCGTGGTATGTCCCTCATCTATCATCTTCTTGATTTCAGGAATCAAGATATTGTTAGGAATAGAAAATGATTTCAAACTACTGGTGGATTTAGGTATTACTGAAATTTGTGACTGATGTGGCTATAGCTCAGTTCTGCGGCAGCCTTGTCGGGCAAGCACTGAAGATGGAAGGCCGGTACACGCTCCGCGATTCGGTTGACTGTGTTGCAGATGCCATCGTAAGAAGGCTTGTCCCAAATCATGGTGGAGCAGGAAGAGAGGATAGAGGCGAAAGCTCTGACTCCTGGTTCCTTGCGGATGATATTCTCAGGGTATTGCTGCAAGCGGAGGTAAGCGCCTACGGGTACCTGCAGATTGCGGTAGCAAGGCGTCTTGCCGCTCCAAGGAGTACCGTATACTGTCACGGTGTTTTGCTCTGCATCGAAACGAACGGCGGGGTTGTCGTCGTTGAGCAGGTCGGAACCGGCGATATGCTCCAGCCAAAGACGGGAGTGGGTACTCTTGCCGGTACCGCTCTTGCCGAGGAACAGATAGCCATAACCTTCGTTCATGATGACGGAGGCATGCATGAGCAGTGTGTTGTGGTGGGCACCAGAGAAAGCGAAAGCAATCATCAGGGCATTGTTGAGACCGAACTGATGGTCGTTCTCCTCACCGAAGAGGCTGGCATCGCAAACGGAGAAGTCCGCATTGCAGCGCAGACCGCAGGTCAGTTTTCCGTTATAGTCCTTGATATAGATGAGGTAGCCCCCGTTTTCGAGACGGTAGACACCATGCTTGGCATCACCGCTATCGAACTGTCCCAGTTCTTCTCCTTCGGAAGTCTCGGAAACGAGTCCGTCACCGGCAGTAAGGGTGAACATGAAGTCGTGATCGTCAGTTGTTAAAACATGGAATGGTGCATAGGATGGAATGAGGCGTCTTACATCGTCCTCATTCTTATAGTCTATACGAAAGTAGGAGTCGGCTACCTTAAAATATAAGTTGTTCATAGTGTAAATTAAGTATGTTATAGCGTCTAGTCAGTTCTGTCGGTCTTGGCATTAATGATTATTCCAAAACCAGAGGTTTGAACTGAAACTCGCTGTTTGGAATTTCTGTCAACTGGGTATGTTTCATCTTCAGGAGGTGCGTACGGAGTTTCGCGTATTTCTTGTCCAAGGATTTCTTGTTCTTGGAAAAGAAAACGGCACAGACGTGGTGACCTGGATAGAGATTCTCCAAATGTGCTTTCAGTTGGTTTCCGTACTCGTTGCGATGTTCCAGAAAATGTTCCTTACGCGTCAACACGGCTCCTTCCAAAGGCTGTACGGCAGAAATGAAGAGGGTGGTATCGTTCAGATTTGTGCTATATCCAAAGGCATAGACCGTCTCCTTCTTTTCATCTTTTGCCTGTAGGCTGTAGGGGAGAGTGGCTATGGCTAACGAAAGTAACGCAAATTTAATAAGAGATCTCATATTTATTTCTATATGTATATAGGTGTACAAATTTATATCGCGACAAAGGTACTAAAAAAAATGTAATAATGTTTTGATTGTCTTCCGCTTTTTGAAAAAGCGATGGCGGGAAAGGAGTTGGATAAGTAAAGATGGGTGGAAACTCCGTAGAAAAGGAGAGTCGGAATCGGGGGATGAGTGCGCGAAAAAGGCAGAAGTGGGGGGAGGTAAATCGTGAAACCGGGTCGGATTTTGGTACAGTCTTCGATGAAGGAGGTGGTCGTATCGTTTTCCCGATTGTTACTATTGAAGGCGATTCCTGGCGGTTTTAAGACATTGAAGTCGGAAACTGACTCTATTCTGAAGGAAGTCGAACGGAGAGACAAAGTCGCTTAAATCGACGGAAAATAGCCTTTTCGCGGATTTTGCCGATTTATTAGGGCTGAAATGTATGCCTTAAGAAAGAATTTAGTATTTTTGCATTCAACTAAAAGACTAACCTAATAAAAATGACGAACGAAGACAAGATCATCCAAGTGAACATTGAGGAGGAAATGAAGACCTCCTATATTGACTATTCAATGTCGGTGATTGTTGCCCGTGCCTTACCTGATGTACGTGACGGTTTCAAACCGGTACACAGACGTATCCTCTACGGTATGATGGGCCTCGGCAATACTCACGACAAACCTTATAAGAAGAGTGCGCGTACCGTCGGTGACGTACTCGGTAAATATCACCCACATGGTGATAGCTCCGTCTATGGAGCATTGGTACGTATGGCCCAGGAATGGAACATGCGTTATACGTTGGTGGATGGCCAAGGTAACTTCGGTTCTGTCGATGGTGACTCTCCAGCTGCCATGCGTTATACCGAAGCTCGTCTGAGCCTGATCGGTGAGGCAATGATGCAGGATCTGGAAAAGGAGACTGTGGACATGGCGCCTAACTTTGATGACTCTTTGCAGGAACCTACAGTGATGCCTACCCGTATCCCAAACTTCCTGGTGAACGGTGCCAGCGGTATTGCGGTGGGTATGGCGACAAACGTTCCGACCCATAACCTTTCTGAGGTGATTGATGGTTGCGTGGCTTATATCGACAATCCGGAGATCGACGTGGAGGGCCTGATGCAGTTCATTAAGGCTCCTGACTTCCCTACCGGTGCCTATATCATGGGTATGCAGGGTGTGAAGAGCGCTTATGAGACTGGTCGCGGCCGCGTGGTGATGCGTGCGAAGACGGAAATCGAAACTGGTGCTACACACGATAAGATTGTTGTCAACGAGATTCCTTATGGTGTCAACAAGGCGGAACTCATCAAGAGCATCGCTGATCTGGTAAACGAGAAGCGTATCGAGGGCATCAGTAATGTGAACGATGAGAGTGACCGTGAAGGTATGCGTATCGTGGTGGACATCAAGCGCGATGCGAATGCGAATGTGGTTCTGAACAAGTTGTTCAAGATGACAGCCTTGCAGACGAGCTTCCCAGTGAACTGCATCGCTTTGGTTCATGGCCGTCCTAGAACGCTGACTTTGAAGGATTGTATCCGCTGCTTCGTGGAGCATCGTCATGATGTGGTCATCCGTCGTACTCAGTATGATTTGCGCAAGGCTCAGGAACGTGCTCACATTCTCGAAGGTCTGATTATTGCCAGTGACAATATTGACGAGGTGGTTCACATCATCCGTTCGTCAAAGAATCCTCAGGCTGCAATCGAAGGTTTGATGAACCGCTTTGACTTGGATGAAATCCAGGCAAAGGCTATTGTCGACATGCGTCTGTCGCAGTTGACCAACATCCAGCAGGAGAAACTGCATCAGGAATACGAGGAACTGGAACGTAAGATTGCTTACTATGAGCAGATCCTCAGCGATGACGAACTCTGCAAGAAGGTCATCAAGGACGAACTGATCGAGGTCAAGGAGAAGTATGGTGACGAACGCCGTTCTGAAATCAAACTTTCCAGCGAGGAATTCAATCCAGAAGACTTCTATGCTGACGATGAGGTGGTGATCACCATCAGTCACATGGGTTATATCAAACGTACTCCTTTGGCTGACTTCAAGGCTCAGGCCCGTGGCGGCGTCGGTTCTAAGGGTGGTTCTACCCGTGACGAGGACTTCATTGAATATATCTATCCGGCTACGATGCACAACACGATGCTCTTCTTTACTGCGAAGGGCCGCTGCTTCTGGCTGAAGGTGTATGAAATTCCAGAAGGTACGAAGAATGCGAAGGGTCGCGCAATCCAGAATATGCTCAACCTTGACAGCGACGACAGCATCAATGCTTGTCTGCATATCCGTAAGCTGAACGATCCTGAGTTCTGCGAGTCCCACTATGTGCTCTTCGCTACGAAGAACGGTGTGGTGAAGAAGACTTGTCTTTCTGAATATTCCCGTCCACGTACCAACGGTGTCAATGCGATTACCATCCGTGAGGAAGACCGCGTAATCGGTGTTTGTCTGACCAACGGTGAGGACGAAATCGTTCTGGCGAACCGCAACGGCCGTGCCATCCATTTCCATGAGGACAAGGTGCGCTGTATGGGACGTACTGCTACCGGTGTCCGTGGTATTACTCTCGATGAGGATCCGGAGGATGAGGTAGTAGGTATGGTCTGCGTTCACGACAAGGAGAACGAAAGTATTATGGTGGTCAGCGAGAATGGTTACGGTAAGCGTAGTGATATCGAGGATTACCGTGAGACCAACCGTGGCGGTAAGGGTGTGAAGACCTTGAGCATTACGGATAAGACCGGTAAGGTCGTCGCTATCAAGTCGGTTACTGACGAACATGACCTGATGATTATCAACAAGAGCGGTATCGCTATCCGTCTGAAGGTGGCTGATGTCCGTGTGATGGGTCGTGCAACTCAGGGCGTGCGTCTGATTAACCTGGGCAAGCGTAATGATACCATCAGCAGCGTCTGCCAGGTACCTACCGAAGAGGAAGAAGAAGTTCTCGACGAGGAAATGACAGAGAACGTAATTGCTCCAACTGACGTTGAAGAACAGGATGGAGAAAACACCACTGTCGAAACTCAGGAAGCATCTGAAGAATAATCAATTTAATCTATAAAGATATGAAGAAATTTATTGGTTCCCTTGCCTTGATGGCCATCTGCGGAACAACATTTGCACAGAATTCAGCAATCTTTAAAGCTGAAACAATGCGTGACAAGGGTGAGGTCGTTCAGGCTGCCCAACTTATTGAAGAGGCCTTGGTTAATCCTAAGACTACCAAGTTCGCTCAGATGTACAACCTGGCTGCAGAACTGCACGCTCAGTTGTTCAACCCAGAACTGATGAAGGCTGCCCAGAGCTTGCCTTTCGATACGCTTGCTTTTGGTGACCACTTGGACAAGTCCATCAATTATTACATCAAGAGCCATGAGGCAGATGTCACTCCTGACAAGAAGGGTAGAGTGAAGTCTAAGTACGTCCAGGCTAACCACTCTCGTCTGCAGACTATGCTCGACTATTACAACTACGCTGCTGTGTTCATGAACCAGTGTGGTCAGAAGGAAAAGTCTGTGGAATACTTCAAGAAGTATCTCGACCTTCCTAAGTGCGCTATCTTCTCTGAAGCAGAAACTGACTCTATCTATAAGTCAAAGCATGAAGCCTACACACAGACCGCTATGAACTTGGCTGTGTTGTACTTCCAGGACAAGAATTACGATGAAGCGTTGAAGTACGCTGATCAGTCCATGAAGGATACCGTGATCTCACGCGACCTCTATGTCATCAAGATGCAGTCATACTTGGCTAAGAATGACTCCACTTCTTGGTTGAACGAACTCAAGGATGCAGTAGAAAAGACTGGTGATGTCAACTTCATGCAGAATCTGCTGTATTATTATGTATCCAACAACGCTGTAGCTGAAGCTGACGTCATGGTGAACGACATGGTGAGCAACGCTCCTAACAACAAGGCTGCCTGGTACATGAAGGGTTGCGTTGACTTGAACTTGAAGAAGGCATATGCAACTTCACGTGAAAGCTTCCAGAAGGCTTTGGAACTTGATCCTGCTTTTGCTGATGCTAACGTGAATATGGCTTATTCTTATCTCAACGAAGTACGTGAACGTATTTTGGCTGGTGAGTTTAAGTTTGTCGGTGCTTCTAACCAGACTATCACAGGTAAGGACAACGTAGCTGCTTACAAAAAGGAAATGGCTATTGTACAGGACTATTACCAGAAGGCTCTTCCTTTCATGGAGAATGCTAGAAACCTTTGCCCTGAAACTCCTAAGATGTGGTCATATGCTTTGCAGATGATTTACGAAAACTTGGGAATGAAGGAAAAGAAGGCTGAAATCGATGCTATCATTTCAGGTTTGTAATTGCCTGGGTGCTGTCTTAAAAGCGGGGATTCCCGCATATTAAAAACCTTTAGAAATACCAGAAAACACATCCTCCTATATATAATAATGTATAGCGAGGGTGTGTTTTATACATAAACGATGACGAAAAGAGTCTTAATATTATTGACGATTATATTAGGATTGGGTTTCTCTGGCGCTGTCCAGGCGCAGAAGGAGCTCAAGCCTTTGCGCGCATTAATCAAGGATAAGAAGGGTGCAGATGCGGCCAAGATGGTTGAGAACTTGGTCAAGGATAGTGCAATGGCTTTGGAGCCTAGACTGTATGATTATGGTAAGGAGGCTCAGATTTTGATAAACGATGAAGAAAACGAGAAAATCTACTTGGGAAAATCTTATGATACCATAAGATTCTTCAATAGCACTTATGGGATATTCGACTATATTCTGCAGTGCGAGCAGGTGGAGCAGAAACGTTTGGCAGAGGAACGGAAGAAGATGAAATATCATAAGAGTAACGGTAGTACCTTGCGTCGCTACTATCCGAATCTCTGTGCTGCCGGACGTTATTTCCATTCCAAGAAGAATTACAGCGAGGTGGTCCGTTTCATGGACATGGTGCTTGAGGTACCTACGCTTCCGATCTGGGGGGACAACCGCAAAATTTTAAAAGAAGACGATTATATAGACAATGCGTATCTTTATCTGAGAAGCGCTTATTTCAGCAAAGATTACGTGAAGGTCGAAAAATATAAGGATTTGGTGCTGCAGGATACGGCTTACCGTTATAGCGCCATGGAAATGCTGACCCTCTCCAGATTGGGACTGAAGGATACCATAGGTTATGTGGATTATCTGGTGAAAGGCTTGCGGGAATATCCGCTGTCGCCTTTCTATTTCAGTAGACTGACCGACCATCTGACCGAGAAGAAAGATTACCGCAGAGCTTTGGCGCTGGCTGATTCCATGTTGACCATTGACAAGAACAACGTGCTCTTCCTGGTGTCAAAGAGTGTCTCTTTGCTGAATCTGCAGCGTAATGTGGAAGCGATAGAGGTGTCGCAGAAGATTCTCGATATCGACTCCACCATTGTTGCACCTCTTTTCTATATCGGCGCCGCTTACTGCAATCTTGCCAACGAACTGAAGTTGCCGACCAATATCAATTCGTTAGCCTACAAGACGGTAGCTGCCAAGCAGAAATATTACTATACAGAGGCTCGTCCTTACATGGAACGTTACCGCGTGGCCATGCCTGAAGAGAAAAAACGGTGGGCACCGCTGCTCTATCGTATTTATCTCTCTTTGAATATGGGTAAGAAATTCGAAGAAATAGAAAAGATCCTCTAGGGGCTTTTCGAGATGCAACTCCCGTCTGCCTGGCAGATGTGGAGTTCATTTGTTATAAAAACACAGTATATATTTAAATAGAAATCATTGATTATGAGTCAGAATAAGAATCCTTTCTTCTCTGCATACGGTACGCCGCATGATACTTTCCCTTTTGATAAAATCCAGGTGGCTGACATCGAGGAAGCTATCTTGGAGGGAATTCTGCAGGAAGAAAAAGAGATTGCACAGATTGCTGCCAATCCGGAGGCGGCTACTTTCGAGAACACGGTGGTGGCTATGGAGAAATCCGGTAACTTGCTGGACCGTGCCACTACGGTGATGTACAACTTGCTGAGTGCCGACTCTTCCGATGAATTGGAGGAACTGTCACAGCGCATCGCTCCAAAGCTGTCGGAGCATAGTTCAAACATCATGTTGAACGAACAGCTGTTCGCCCGCGTGAAGGCGGTAAAGGAGGCGCAACCGGCATTGGACGATGAGGAGCGGATGTTGCTCGACCGCACCTATGAGGCTTTCGAGCGTTCGGGAGCCACTTTGTCCGAGGAGGACAAGGTGAAGTTCCGTGCGATTACTTCTGAACTTTCCAAACTTTCCTTGCAGTTCTCTCAGAACAATCTGAAAGAGACGAACAATTTTGTCCTGCAGGTGACTGATGAGGCAGATCTCGAAGGGCTGCCAGAGATGCAGATTGAACAGGCTGCCTTGACCGCAAAAGAGAAAGGTCTGGAGGGATGGGCGTTCACTTTGCACGCACCGAGTTATGTTCCTTTCCTGACGTATGCCAAGAACCGTGAGCTGCGCCGTCAGCTTTATATGGCTTACAACACCAAGTGTACCCACGACAACAGTGAGAACAATTTCGAGGTGGTGAAGCGACTGGTGAATCTCCGTCGTGAACTGGCCCAGCTCCTGGGATACACTTCCTATGCGGAATATGTGCTGAAACGTCGTATGGCGGAGAACGTGGAGAATGTCTACGATCTCTTGAACCGCCTGATTGCTGAATACAAGGAGCCTGCTCAGAAAGAGGTGGCTGAAATCCAGAAGCTGGCTTCCAAAATGGAAGGAGAGGACTTCGTGGTACAGCCTTGGGATTTCTCTTATTATGCGCATAAGCTGAAAGTGGAGCGGTATAATCTTGACCAGGAGATGCTGCGTCCTTATCTGGAACTCTCAAAGGTGAAGGAAGGCGTTTTCGGTTTGGCTACCCGTCTGTATGGTATTACTTTCAAGGAGAACACGGAGATTCCGAAATATCATCCTGACGTGACGGTTTACGATGTCTTCGATGAGGACGGCAGTTTCCTGGCGGTACTCTATACGGACTTCCATCCTAGAAGTTCCAAGCAGGGCGGGGCATGGATGACCAACTACCGTGAGGAGGACAGCGAGACTCGTCCACAGGTTTCGGTGACGATGAATTTCACCAAACCGACTGCGGACAAACCGGCGTTGCTCACTCTGGACGAGGTGGAGACTTTCCTGCATGAGTTCGGGCATTCTCTCCATGGCATGTTTGCCAAGACCCGTTTCCGTTCCCTGAGTGGTACGAATGTGTATTGGGATTTTGTGGAACTGCCATCTCAGTTCATGGAAAACTATGCTGTGGAAAAGGAATTCCTCCAGACTTTCGCTTATCATTACCAGACCGGTGAACTTATTCCGGACGAACTGATCCATAGAATTGTAGAAAGCCGTAACTTTAACGCGGCCTATGCTTGCATGCGTCAGATCTCTTTCGGTCTGCTGGATATGGCATATTATACCCTGACCACTCCTTTTGACGCCGATGTGCGTGAATTTGAGAAGAAGGCCTGGGAGGAAGTGCAGTTGCTGCCACAGTGCGAGGAGACCTGTATGACCGTGCAGTTTGGCCATATCATGTCGGGTGGCTACTCTGCAGGTTATTACAGCTACAAATGGGCGGAAGTGTTGGATGCGGATGCTTTCTCTCTCTTCCAGGAACGCGGTATCTTCAATAAGGAAGTGGCCCGCAGTTTCCGTGACCACGTGCTGTCGCAGGGCGGTACCTGTGCTCCGATGACTTTGTACAAACGTTTCCGCGGACAGGCTCCGACGATTGATGCCCTGTTACGCCGTAACGGAATCAAAAAGTAGAGGGGACTGCAAAGTGCATCATCGCACTTTGCAGCACCTAAAGTTAATTCTGGTATACCTTCCGTAAAACGAAAAAAATATGGAAATAGATAAGAAACAGCAGGATCTGGATAGCCGCTACCTACGTATGGCGCGGATCTGGGCCGAGAATTCCTATTGCACAAGAAGGCAGGTGGGAGCGCTCATCGTCAAGAACAAGATGATTATCAGCGATGGCTACAACGGGACACCCTCAGGATTTGAGAATGTCTGTGAGGATGAGAACGGGGTGACCAAACCTTACGTCCTGCATGCCGAGGCCAATGCGATTACCAAAATCGCCCGTTCCGGAAACAATTCCGACGGAGCCACCCTCTATGTGACGGACTCACCTTGTATTGAATGCAGCAAACTGATTATCCAGGCCGGCATTCGTCGGGTGGTTTACGGACGGAAGTACAGATTGACGGAAGGTTTGGAACTTCTGGAGCGCGCCGGTATCGAACTGGTGTATCTGGAAATGACGGAATAATAGGATTATAGATTAGATAGCAATATGGCAAGAAGCAAGAAATCCCGTTTTACACCGATATATGTGGCGATCGGAATCGTTTTCGGTATTCTGGTCGGTAACTTTTATGCGAATCAGTATTCGGGAAAGAACCTGAGCGTCATCAACGCATCGGGGAATAAGTTGAATGATTTACTTTATATTATAGACGACCAGTATGTGGATACTGTGGATATGGCCGGACTGGTGGAAAATGCCTTGCCGCAGATCTTGCGGGAGCTGGATCCTCATTCTGTCTATATCTCTCCGAAGGATGTGGAAGCGACCATGCAGGATCTGAAGGGAAGTTTCTCCGGTATCGGGGTGCAGTTCTTCCCTTATCATGACACGGTATGCGTGGTACAGGTGATTCCTGGCGGACCTTCTGAAAGTGCCGGGCTACAGGCGGGTGACCGTATCGTCCGTGTGGATGGCAAGGAATATGTCGGAGAACAGGTTGCCAATAACGAGGAGACCAAGAAAAGACTGAAAGGAAAGGCTGGATCGGCAGTCAAACTCGGTATCGTTCGTCCTGGCGTGGAGGGAGAAATGGACTTCACGATTGTGAGAGGGGATGTTCCGGTAAAGACTATCGATGCGGCTTATATGCTCAATGATTCGACCGGGTATATCCGCATTACCAGTTTCGGAGATACTACTTATCCGGAATTCCTCGCGGCTCTGGCCAAACTGAATTCTTATGATTTTCAGAACGTGGTTCTGGACCTCCGCGGTAACCTGGGTGGATATATGATTCCGTCCGTACAGATTGCCAATGAGTTCTTACCGAAGAACCGCCTGATTGTGTACACCGAAGGACGCAAGTCACCTCGTGAGGAATACAAGAGCGATGGTAGAGGGGCTTATCAGACCATGCCGCTGGTTGTCCTGGTGGATGAGACTTCCGCTTCGTCCAGTGAGATATTCTCCGGGGCTATTCAGGATAATGACCGAGGCACCATCGTGGGACGCCGTACTTTCGGTAAGGGACTGGTGCAGATTCCGATTGAGTTTGGGGACGGTTCTATGTTGCGTCTGACCAAGGCGCGGTATTACACCCCCTCTGGCCGTTGCCTGCAGAAGCCTTATACGATGGGGAGTAATGTGGAATATGAATTGGACTTGCTGAACCGTCTGGAACATGGGGAGTTCTATTCCAAGGACAGTATCCGTTCTTCCGGTCAGGAATACAGCACCCGTATTGGACGTAAGGTTTATGGTGGAGGAGGAATCATTCCTGACCTCTTTGTGCCGAGGGATACATTGGGGATGACTTCTTATTTCAAAGATGCTTATCTCGGTGGGTATTTCTCTAAGTTCGCTTTTGACTTTGTGGATTCTCATCGTAAGCAGATGAGTCAGTTGCAGAATCTGGAAAGTGTGGAACAGTATCTGAAGAAGTTTAATCTGGTGGAGCTGTTCGTCCGTTTTGCGCAGGAGGAAGGTCTGAAAAGACGGAACCTTCTGATCCGGAAGTCTCGTGTTCTACTGGAGGATTATATCAAGAGTGCGATCATCAGTGATATCCTGGATGTTGAGTCGACGGTGCGTTTCATCAATACTTCTGATCCTAGCATCAAACAGGCGGTCCAGCTGTTCCATGAGGGAAGGGCTTTCCCGAAAAAGGAGGAGACGGATAGTGTGACAGTGACAAAACCTTTGTAGTATGAAAGATAAAATGGGTCTCCGCAAGGAGATACGTGAACTGAAACGTTTGCAGAGTGCGGAACACTTGCAGACGGAGTCTGAGAATATAATGAGCCTTTTGGAAATGCATGAGCGTTTCCAAAAGGCTCATGTCGTTCTGGCTTATTATGCCTTACCGGATGAGCCTGCTACTTCCGGGCGACTGGAGGAGTGGAGGAAGACCAAAAAGGTGCTTCTCCCTGTAGTGGAGGGCGACTATCTGTTGATTCGGGAGTATGTGGGGAAGGATTCTCTGGCAGAGGGGGCTTTCCATATCATGGAGCCGACAGGTCCTGTTTTTACGGCATTTGAGACCATTGACCTGGTGGTGGTACCTGGTGTGGCTTTCGACGGACAACGGCACCGCTTAGGGCGTGGAAAAGGCTATTATGACAGACTGCTGTCGCTGCCGGCTTTTCAACATTGTTATAAGTTGGGAATTTGTTTTGCTTTTCAGAAGGTGGCAGAAGTTCCAGTAGAAGCGAACGATATCCTGATGGATGAGGTGCTGTGAGGAAAGACTCCGACTTGAAGATGTAGTAATGCTGAAAAAACATATAGCTCAAACTGTATAAAGCTATTTCTTTACCATTCCTTGATTCAGGACAATAAAAAAAGAAGAATCAATCGATGGACTGATTCTTCTTTTGAGCCTCTTGTCGGATTCGAACCAACGACCCCGAGATTACAAATC
>SAMEA104404097__coassemble_904_pt1 | contig 26534 bp, 16 predicted proteins | sample SAMEA104404097__metabat2_low_PE_059 | metagenome-assembled genome bin SAMEA104404097 (sample SAMEA104404097) | Balaenoptera acutorostrata | reverse complement strand
AAATTACGCAATTAAAAAAACTATATAAAAGTCGGCATATTTCGGATGGATACATTAAGGTCGTTAACGACCCTAATGACCCTAATGACTCTAATTGTCCCTAATGCCTTTCGCCTTGCGGAATGGGAGAGGTCTACCACAATATCTTCTTTGGCCATTCCGAAGAGAGAAGTCAAGCCCGGTCGCGCCGATGGTACTGCATATCCGTGGGAGAGTAGGTCGCCGCCATTTTAACGAAGGTTCTTAGAGCAAATGCTTTAAGAACCTTCTTTTTTTGCTTTAAGGCCTTAAAGCAGGAAAGGGGGCTTTAAGGAGGATAGGGACTTTAAGGTCATTAGGGTCATTAAGGTCGTTAACGACTCTAACGACTTTAATGACTCTAACGACTTTAATGACTCTAAAGGCCCTAATGACTTCATTTGTCCTAAAGCATTTATCAATGAAATCTTATCTTTATTTGCTCTGCTTTCTCTTATTTTCATTTCTCTTTTTTCAGTCTTTCAATCAGCATTTCTTTATTTGCCTTTTTTCTGCCTTCTTACGTTGTTTTTTTACTTTTTGTGGATAGTTATTCCATTAATTGTTTAAAATGGCTTGTATGCGCTTTAAATCGCTTCTGGGGTTGTCTTCTGGTGTAGTCTTTTCTGATAAAATCAAATAGCCCTCGAAAAAGTCATTTTTCGAGGGCTACCGGCTAGAATATAAGTTCTTTGTTTTTGAATAGATTTTATTGTTCTAATTTTATGGTCTATAATGGCAGTGTAATGATAAACTTACTTCCTTTACCAATTTCACTATCTATGGTTAAAGTACCACCATGCGCTTCTACGAAATCGCGAGATATGGATAGTCCTAAACCACTCCCTTGAACTTTGGTGCCTGGTACTCGGAAATACGGTTCAAAGATGCTTTCATGGTAGCGGGGATCAATTCCTTTACCGAAGTCCTTGACGTATATCTGCATGTGTTCTTCGTCCACCTGTTTGGCCCCTAAGATGACGCGTCCATTCTCAGCAGAATAGCGGATGGCATTGTTGAGTAGGTTGGTCAGTACCCACGCTATCTTTTCGCTATCTACAAAGAGTTTTTTGTTATGCTCCTCCTTGTAGTCCACTTCTATCTGAATGCCGAATTTATCAGCGGGTACGCGTGTCGCCTTGATGGCATAATCAATCAGTTCAATCGGTTTAGTGATTTTCGGTTTTAACTGTAGCTTTCCACTTTCTACCTGAGTCATATTCAGGAGTTCACCGGTGATGCTCAGTAAGCGTTCACTGTTTTCCTTGATACTTTCTGACAGTTCTATCTGTTCCGGGTTCAGCTGCCCGATGCGCTTATCTTCTAGGAGCTGCTGGCTCATCAGGATGGCAGAAATCGGTGTTTTCAGTTCATGAGAAATAGTTGAGATAAAAGTGGTTTTCGCTGTATCCAACTCATGGAATTCCGTAATGTTTTTCAGTAAGATCACCTGTCCTTTCTTCTCTATGCTGACTCCGTCGTTTCCGCGCATGGAAATATTCATATAGTTGACCTGGAAATAACTTTCCTTGTCATTCGCGTAAATCTTGATGGGGGTACGTTTTCCTTTTTTCTTCTCTTCTTCGTGCTCTTCATCAGCTCCACATAAAAGTCGTCTGAGCAAGTCATTCCTCAAGGCAATATCCTGAGCAGACTTATCATTGATGTTTTCGCGTTCCAAATTCAGAACACTCAAGGCGGCGTCATTGATAAAAACAATCTTCTGGTCGTTGCTCAGACCGATAATCGGTTCTTTGATGGCGTTGATGATGGTCTCTAGATATCTTTTTGACATCATCAACCGGGATATTGAACTATTATGGTATTCGTTGAGTCGCTTCGCCATTCGATTAAAATTTTTACTCATCGACTCCAACTCATCACTGCCACTTAGATTCAGACTTACGTTATAGTTATGGTTTGCAATTTCCAAAATATTGTCGGACAGTTGTTTGATCGGCTGGTTGATGGATTTTGGAACCTTATAGAGAATCCCCAATCCGATCAGAATACAGATGCCTCCCGTGATACAAACCCAGATCAGAGCACGGTTCAACCCCGGTTCTGCAGCTGGACTATTCGGCTCTGTTGCCGTCAAAATCTGTAAGTTCGTAATGGACAAGGCCACTACCAGTATCATCATCCCGACCAAAACACCGATGGCCAAGGTCAATTTCGTTTTTATATTCATATAAAATACTATTGAAAAAGTTATATCATGATGCAATAATAATCAAATCAATTTTCATAGCAGCCAGTTCCTCCAGGAATTTTTTATAACTTCCGATTTTGAAAAGTGTCTTGGGCATCTTAAAGGAAGGCTGTCCCATACAAATCGTCGTAATCTTGTTTTCTCTGCAAACTTCCGTAATGGATTCTGTAATATTGTTTGATGCCACCTGCAGTACCGTTCCTCCCAATTCAGTTACCAATTGGAAGTGGTTCAGCAAGTGTCTCTGGGAAGCCAGATTGATCTTATCCGCGTTTTCGTCTTCTCTCTGTACAAAAAGGGCGATAAATGTCGTGTTGTACCGGGAAGCCAGTTTGTAGGCCTTTCGGATGACGTGGCGGGGGGTATCTACGTTACTGCTCACGCAGGCCAGGATCTTCTCATTTCGAGAAGGTACTGCCGTGAGAATTTCATTCTCGACTTTTCGTTCCACCCGGAATGCCACTTCTTTCAAAGCCAGTTCACGAAGCTGAAGGATATTTTCCGTCTTGAAGAAATTATTCAAAGCAATCTGGATTTTTTCGGGACGGTAAATCTTTCCGGCCTTAAGTCTGTCGATCAGTTCTTCGGCCGTCAGGTCGATATTCACCACTTCGTCTGCCTCTTCCAATACTTTGTCGGGGACTCTCTCTCCGACCTCTATACCGGCGATATCCTTAATTTCATCGTTCAGACTTTCAATATGTTGGATGTTGATAGCCGAAACCACATTGATTCCAGCATCCAGCAACTCCATCACATCCTGCCATCGTTTCTCGTTTCGAGATCCTTTTACGTTCGTATGAGCCAATTCGTCCACGATAACCAATTCCGGATGTAGTTGCAGAATGGCGTCAATATCCATTTCCTCCAGTTCTTTTCCCTTATAGAAAATTTTTTTTCGGGGAATGACCGGAAGTCCCTTCAACATCTCGTCTGTACCAGCTCGGCCATGTGTCTCCACAAAGCCAATCTGCACGTCTATATTATTTTTCAGCATTTCGTGCGCTTCCTGTAGCATACGGTACGTCTTTCCCACACCGGCAATCATACCGATATAGATTTTGAAAACCCCACGTTGTGAGCGCTTGATGAGGTTCAGAAAATGCTGAGAGTCTTTTCTTTTTTCTTCTAACATCAGTCTAAAATATTAATAATCTTTCCAGAAACTCTTCGAGAAGAGCAGTAGAATGCCGAAAATTTCCAAACGTCCCAACAGCATCAAGGCTGAAAGAATCCATTTCGCCGTATCAGGTAAGGCCGCCCAGGAGAACTCAGGACCAAAGGTACCCAATCCAGGACCCACATTACCGATAGAAGAGATTACGGTACTCATGGATTCGATAAAACCGACTCCACACATCAGTAGGAGAATCCATCCGATGAAGACGCAAATCAGGTAAGCCACGAAGAAAGTGAACACACGGTTGGTGGTCTCACTGCTGACAGCAACTTGATTGATACGGACTGGTAAGACAGCATGGGGATGCAGAATCTGCTTGAACTGGTTCTTGATATTTTTGAACATAATCAGGATACGCATACTTTTTACTCCACCACTTGTAGATCCTGTGCTACCACCGCAGATCATTGCGAAAATCAGCAACATCCAGGTGAAATGTGGCCACATATTGAAGTCATCTGTTGCAAAGCCACAGGAGGTGTGACAGGTCGCCACCTGGAACAAAGCCTTTCTGAAAGCCAGTTCCACATCATAATGATTTCCGATGATCAAGGCCACGGTAATGATCAGGGTGAGAACGCCTACCGATTTGAGGAACCAATGTATCTCCTGGTCCTTGAACATATGTTTCCAACGTCCTATGGCCGCCCAATAGAAAAGGGAGAAGTTGATACCCGAAATAATCATGAAGATGGCGATGACATATTCAATATAGGCTGAGTCAAAGTAGGATACACTAGCCTGTTTCGTAGAGAATCCACCGGTAGCCGTGGTTGAAAACGCATGACAAATCGCATCGATAAAGTTCATCCCACCCAGCATCAGTAAGATGGTCTCAGTCAGTGTCAAAATGATATAGATATACCACAAGTATCTCGCCATCACGTGGATGCGGGGTTGAATCTTGTTACAAGTCACCCCCGTAGATTCAGACAGGAACAACTGCTGGTTGCTGCCGCTGAAGATAGGTAGGAAGGCTATGGTGAAGATCACAATTCCCAGACCGCCGATCCATTGTGTGAAACTACGCCAGAAAAGCATACCATAGGGCAATGCCTCGATATTATCCAGAATGGTCGCTCCGGTGGTGGTGAATCCCGACATCGTCTCAAAGAAGGCATCGGTGATGGAAGGAATATTTCCACTCAGATAGAAAGGTAGCATACCGAAAGTCGTAAACAGAATCCAGGTGATGCTCACGATGATATATCCGTCCCGTCGATTGACCTGGAGGTAATTCTTCCGACCGTAAAGAATCAGGGGAGTTCCGATACCTAGGTTAATCAGGATGGTATAGACAAAATAGATGTACTCCGGTTCGTTGTAGTAGATCGAAACTCCGGTACAGATACCTAGCAGGCTAGCTTCCACAAATAAAAGAACACCGAGCACGTAGGAAATCAGTCGGTAATTGATTAAACTGGGTTTCTGTACCCTTCTTTTCCATTTGAATGAATCTTGAATATCTATCATAATGAGAATGTATGCTATGATAGTTTATTCGTATCAAGGAATGTGCCATCAGTATATGGCGTTTCTAACCCATTATTAATGAATTAGATATAAAAAATATTCAGCATTGGAAAATAAATAGACCTTCTCATTTTGAGAAGGTCTATTTTCATTTTGAGAGGATAGAATGGAACGTCATGAACAGAAATATTTCTATTTCTAAATAAATCCTCTCAACTCACCTCATTAGAAACCGAGACTAAAACCGCCTAGGATATAGGTTCTGTCGTAGACAGGTGAGGCGATGGCCTGTACAAAGACAGGGATGGAAAAGTGATCTGTCACTTTGACCGCCTTGCTGGCTTTCAGACTGACATCGGTCACACCCGCCTTGTCGTGGTACATACCTTCCCAAGGTGTGAAGCCGATGGCCGGAGTCAGTGTGATGTCGAGTGGCAATTGGAAGGCATAGGCTGCAGTGATGTAGGTAGAAGCCTGCAAGTCACCGTTCTCGTCCTTATCGCCGCCGGCAAACATCGTGCTCCATGACAAGGTCAATGGAAACTTCTCACTGATGGTGTAAGCTGCACTTGCTTCGAAGAAATGCTGGCTCTTGTAGTGGCCGTAAGGCTGGTCAGCACCGCTCCACCAATAGTCAGACACGGTCAAGGTCAAATTCTTGATGCTGTAGCTCAGGTTGATGTCAAATTCCTTGGCATCCTTGGTCAAGCTCTGGCTTCCCCAGGCATTCAACTTCAGACCAGCGTAACCCAAGGTCAATGAAGGCTGAACGGAAACACCGGAACCCTGATAAGCACCACGCCATACGTAGTCTGATACTAAATCCACGTTACCGTTGACACTGAATTCATGTTGTGCAAGGGCTGTGTTTGGGATGGTAATAGCAGCCAAAGCTGTAGCTACCATCACCTTAGTCATCTTTCTCATAAAATAAATAGTTATAGTTAAATCTGTTAGTTAATTGCTGGTTTATTTCTTAGATGGAAAATGTTCCTCCAAAGCGACATTCAGTTTCAGCACATTGATCTTTTCAGGACCGAAGAGACCGAGGAAAGGTTTCTCGATGCTTTCTTCCACTATGTCCTTCACTGCCTTCTCGTCCAGTCCGCGTGCGTCAGCCACTCTCTTCACCTGTACATAAGCACATTCAGGAGTGATATTGGGATCGAGACCAGAAGCACTGGCAGTTACCATTTCGGCTGGAACCTGTTCGCGGGTCAGATAAGGATGATCTTTCAGGAACTGGTCGATGCGGCCTTCCACCTCTGCAAGATATTCAGGATTAGTCACGCCCTTGTTGCTACCGGAAGAACTTGTACCATCGTAACCGTCACCGGCACAGGAAGGACGTCCCCAAAAGTAGACCGGCTGGGTAAACTGCTGTCCGACATTGGCCGCACCGACCACCTTGCCATTCAAGGTGACGGTCTCGGCATTTCCGCCTTCTCCAGGTGCTGCAAACTGGGCAAAGGCCCAGAGGACAAGGATATAGGCAACAGAGAAGAATACGCAGAATACCAATGTGATGCGTAATGATTTTATAAGATTATTCATGATGATTCAATTAAAAGTTAGATAACGTTAGAAAAACAAACCGACAACCATATCGATCAACTTGATACCTACGAATGGAGCGATGAGACCACCCACACCATAGATGAGTAAGTTGCGGCGGAGCAAGGCACTTGCACCGATGGCCTTGTAAGCGACACCCTTCAATGCCAATGGAATCAAAATCGGGATGATGATCGCATTGAAGATGATGGCAGAGAGAATAGCGCTCTCTGGACTATGCAGGCCCATGATGTTCAAAGCCGCCAACTGTGGAACAGAAATCATAAACAAGGCTGGGATGATGGCGAAATACTTAGCCACGTCGTTAGCGATAGAGAAGGTAGTCAATGTACCACGGGTCATCAACAACTGCTTACCGATTTCAACAATCTCAATTAGTTTGGTTGGGTCATTGTCCAAGTCGACCATGTTGCCGGCTTCCTTGGCAGCCTGAGTACCACTGTTCATAGCCACACCGACATTAGCCTGAGCCAAGGCAGGAGCATCGTTAGTACCGTCACCCATCATAGCCACGAGCTTACCGGCAGCCTGTTCCTTCTTGATGTAGTTCATCTTATCTTCCGGCTTAGCCTCTGCGATGAAATCGTCGACACCAGCCTTTTCTGCAATATATTTAGCGGTCAATGGGTTATCACCTGTCACCATTACAGTCTTCACACCCATCTTGCGCAAGCGCTGGAAACGTTCCTCGATACCAGGTTTGATGATATCCTGCAACTCGATGACACCAGCCACCTTGTTGTTGACTGTCACTACCAAAGGAGTACCACCGTTACCAGAGATGGTCTTGATGATTTCTTCAGTAGACTTAGGAAATTCGTTACCGGCAGCAGTCACCATCTTACGGATGGCATCGAACGCACCCTTACGGATCTGAGTTCCGTCCTTCAGATTGATACCAGAACATTTGGTTTCAGCGGTAAACTTGATCATGTGAGCGCCTTCTGTGTTGAGACTGCGCATGCGAATGCCTTGTTCACGGCCTAATTCAATGATTGACTTACCTTCAGGAGTTTCGTCGGAAACAGATGAAAGGAGACAAGCTTCCACGAATTCCTTCTTGTCGCAAGCTTCTACAGGGTAGAACTCAGTAGCTTTACGGTTACCGATAGTGATGGTACCTGTCTTGTCGAGCAGCAAAGTATCGATGTCACCTGCTGTTTCCACTGCCTTACCGGATTTGGTAATGACGTTGGCACGTAAAGCGCGGTCCATACCTGCGATACCGATGGCTGAGAGCAAACCGCCGATAGTTGTCGGGATCAGGCAGACAAACAAGGAGATGAATGCGGCAATGGTGATGACGGTGTTAGAGTAGTCGGCCATGGGTTTCAAGGTGATGCAAACCACGAGGAAAACCAGTGTAAATACAGCCAGAAGGATGGTCAAAGCAATTTCGTTTGGAGTCTTCTGACGGCTGGAACCTTCGACCAAAGCAATCATCTTATCCAAGAAACTTTCACCCGGTTGCGTAGTCACGACCACTTTGATATGGTCGGAAAGTACTTTCGTACCACCGGTTACCGAACTCTTGTCACCACCAGCCTCGCGGATAACCGGAGCAGACTCACCGGTGATGGCACTTTCGTCGATTGAGGCAAGACCTTCGATAATCTCACCATCAGCAGGGATTACGTCTCCAGCTTCGCATTCGAAGACATCCCCTTTTTTTAACTGTGAACTGCTGACCGTCTTGATTTTACCATTGATGTTCAGTTTGGCAGGAGTTTCCTCACGGGTCTTGCGCAAACTATCTGCCTGGGCCTTACCATGAGCCTCTGCGATGGCTTCAGCAAAGTTGGCGAAGAGCAGCGTTGCGAAAAGGATGATGGACACCAGCAAGTTGTAGCCGAAAGAGCCCTGGTCTTCATTAGCGATTGAGTAGAGTGTGACGAAGAGCATGAACAAGGTAGAAACTTCTACAGTGAACATAATCGGGTTCTTAATCATCACTTTTGGATTCAGTTTCTTGAATGACTGAATTAAGCTTTCTTTTACCTGTTCCTTAGGAAAGAGAGCAGTATTATTTTTTTTCATAATGAATTTCTTGTATATGTTAGCTTGCGGACACTCAAATCCATGTCCTTAGGTTATAAACTGAAATGTTCAGCGAGGGTGCTTAATGCGTGAGCTGGGAAGAAAGACAGAGCAGCAACGATGAAGATGACTGCGAAAGTCATGACACTGAAGGTCACCGTGTCGGTCTTCAATGTACCGGCGCTTTCGGGGATAAACTTCTTCTGAGCCAAAAGTCCTGCGATGGCTACCTGACCAACGATAGGAATGAAGCGGCTAAGAATCAAAACGATACCGCAAGAGAAGTTCCAGAACCAGGTATTATCGCCCAGGCCTTCAAAACCAGAACCATTGTTAGCGGCACATGAAGTAAACTCATAGAACATCTCGCCGAGACCATGGAAACCTGGATTGTTCAACCAGCCACCTTCGCTTTCGACAAAGCCCGGTGCATGAACAAAGAGATAGGCCGCCAAGGCTGTTCCCACCAAGATCACGAAGGGATGGAGGAGGGCCACGATAGAAGCGATCTTCATTTCTTTCGCCTCGACCTTATGTCCAAGGAATTCCGGCGTACGTCCCACCATCAGTCCGCTGATGAATACGGTGATGATAATAAAGGTGAAATAGTTCATCCAACCTACACCGACACCACCAAACCAAGTATTGATCTGCATGTTCAGCATTTCCATCATACCGGAGAGTGGCATGGTTGAGTCGTGCATACTGTTGACGGAACCGTTGGAAGTTACTGTGGTAACGATGCTCCATAACCCTGAAGCGGCAGCACCGAGGCGGACTTCCTTCCCTTCAACGGCACCGTTGCTCTGGTCGATACCCATCGCGTCGATACGTGGGTTACCGCCCATTTCCTGGCTGACATTGATGCAGACACCGATCAGAAAGGCTGCCAGCATCACCCCATAGATGCAATACCCTAATTTCTTACGCTTGATATAGAAACCGAAGGCAAACGCCATGGCCATCGGGATGATCAAGATAGACCAGCATTCAGTCATGTTAGAGAAATAGGTAGGGTTTTCCAAAGGATGTGAGGAGTTGACACCGAAATAACCACCACCATTGGTACCCAACTGCTTGATAGGTACGATGGCTGCTGCAGGACCTTGAGATACCTGCTGGGGCTGTCCTTCGAGGGTGGTGATTTCCATCTTACCATCGAATCCCATAGGAGTACCCTGAGTGATGAGGATGAAACCAACGACTAAGGAGAGAGGCAACAAAATACGAGTGGTGCTCAATACCATGTATTTCCAGAAGTTACCGATGGTCTTTGTGGTCTTTTCACCAAGAGCCTTCATGATACCAGCCATAGCAGCCATACCGGTTGCAGCGGTCAGGAACTGGAAGAGCATGATGACGAAGAGCTGAGTGAAGTAGGTCAAGTGAGATTCACCGCTATAGTGCTGTTCGTTACAGTTCACCATGAAGGAGATACAAGTATTGAAAGCCTGGTGGGCGGTTTGTCCGAGGTTTCCGTCAGGATTTAATGGAAGATGACCTTGGACAACGAGAAGAACGATACCCCAGACAAACCAAAAAAGATTGACCACCAGAAGGGCTTTCAAGAATTGCTTCCAGTTCATTTCCTCTTCAGGATTGATACCGGACAATTTGTAGATGAAGTTCTCCACGGGTTTCATGAAGTCACTCCATACTTTTGTTCCCTTATAAACCTTTGCAATATATTTTCCGAGAGGATAGCTCAGTGCCACGAGTAGCACAATCTGAGCGATAACACCTAAAATTTCTGTATTCATAATACCTATTTACTTACCTTTTACTTAGAACTTTTCTGGTTTAATCAAAACATACATGAGATATCCGAAGAGGATCAAACCGATAATGAACAATGCTGTGTACATAACTTTTTACTTTTTACCTTTTAATTTTTCCAGTCAGATTTTATCAAACCAGTCAATACATTTTTTGAATAGCCAGAAACAGGCGATACCTGCTGCAAGACAAATAAAGAATCCTAAAATTTCCATATCACTTTTTTTACTTAAATGTTATTGCCCTATATAGAGCAATGCCCGTGCCATAAAATATAAATCATTGATATGTAGTGGAATAAGATTTTTGGCACGGGTAAAAACAATAGGCTCACCTTCTCAATCTGAGAGGGTGAGCCTATTGTTTTGGGAAAATGGCACGGGAAACGAACCTGCTTTTGCCATCGTCACAGGTGTGGATTCCGGTAACCGCTATTGATGGCGGCTATTGACCATAGCGATTGATCACAGCTATTTGGGGAAGGAGTATTACCTCTGTTTATGGAAAAAGGGATTAGAGTTTTCTAAAAGAAGCTCTAATCCCTTTGATATTTTCTGTTATGATGAAAAAGTACCTTCTGTAGAGGGCTACTCTTTCATCAGTCCGTAGCTTTCGATCTTTCGATATAGCGTAGCCAGTCCGATTTTAAGTAGTCGTGCTGTTTCCGTCTTGTTGCCGTGGGTATATTCCAAAATCTTGGCGATATGGTTACGTTCCACGCTTGCCAGGTCAAATCCCGGTTCTTTGGAATTCTGGACATTATTGAGGCGGATGTCCACAGGGAGGTCATCGGGAGTGATCACCTGGTCACAGACAATCAAGGCGCGTTCAATCACGTTCTTCAGTTCACGGATATTGCCTGGCCAAGAGTAAGCTTCCATGAACTGTAGACTTTCGGGGCTCAGGCTGACATTATGACAAGGTATCGCGCTGGAGAGGTTTTGGATAAAATGCTCTGCGAGCAGTCTGACGTCCCCCTTTCGGTCACGGAGAGGAGGGAGGAGTATTTGGAACACAGAAAGACGGAAGTAGAGATCTTCACGGAATTTCTGGTTGGCAATTTCCTTTTTCAGGTCACGGTTGGTTGCGGCGATGATGCGGACATCCACTTTGGTGACCTTCGTGTCGCCCACCTTGATAAATTCCTTGGCCTCAAGGGCACGAAGCAGTTTGGCTTGCAGACAAAATTCCATTTCTCCGACTTCATCCAGAAAAATAGTACCGCCGTTGGCTTCCTCAAAGAGTCCTTTCTTGTCCTTCACCGCACCGGTGAACGATCCTGCCTTATGTCCAAAGAGTTCACTTTCCAGTAATTCCTTGCTGAAGGCGGAACAGTTGATCGCCACAAAAGGCTTCTGCTTTCGTGGGCTCGACATATGGATTGCCTTGGCAAAGACCTCCTTACCCGTACCGGTTTCGCCCATGAGGAGCACGCAGACATCAGTGGCGGCCACCTTCTGTGCCATCTTGATGGTACTGGTCAGCGTCGGGGACTTGCCTACGATAGAGGAAAAGTCACTTTTTAGAGGTTGAACCGGTAGGGGCTGGTTCTTGTTTTCATCTTTGATCTCATCCATGGCACGACTGACCAATGGAATGATTTTTCGGTTGTCGTCTCCCTTTACGATATAATCGAAGGCACCGTTCTTGATGGCCTGTACCCCATCGGAAATATTCCCGTGGGCGGTGAGCAGGATAATTTTGGATTTGGGCACCAGAGCCTTGAGCTCAGGAACCATCATCACGCCGTTTCCATCGGGAAGGAACACATCGCAGAGCACTACTTCGGGTTGCTGCCGTTTTATTTGCTCAATACCGGTTGTGCGGTCTTTGGCTTGAAAAACTTCGTATCCTTCCAGTTCGAGGATACGGGTAAGCAACATTCTGATGGTAGGTTCGTCGTCAATAATTAAAATGCGGTTCATTCTCGGATGGGATAAAATAATAGATGAAAAGTGCAGCTTATTGTTCAAAGCTACTACAAATATACACTTAAAAGGGAAAAACACCAACGACATCAGCATATCGGAGTGTTTTCGACCCATTCTTTTACGTGAAAAGGTAAGTAAAAGGAAAAAAAAGAGATTTTCCAAAAGGAAAACCTCTGTAATGTTTTATTGTAATTTCACGAGAATCTTGTCGATTCGGTTTTCATCCATTTTCAGGATGCGGAACATAAACGATTCCCACACCATATTATCTCCTTCTTCCGGAATACGTTCCATCTGGTCGAGCACCAGACCACCCACGGTGGTGAATTCAGAAGTATAACGGTTCTCCATGTCGAAATAAGCCAGGAAGTCGTAATACGAACACTGTCCGCTGACCACCCAGCTGCGACCGTCGGAACGTTCCACAATATCAGGGGTCTCAGTGGGTACGTCAATCGCACCGACGAGACCTTCCAAAATATCTTTGAGGGAAATCAGTCCCTGTACAGAACCAAACTCATCGCAGACCAGCGCACGGTTCATACGTCCGATCTTGAGCTGTTCCAAAGCCTTGTATACCGTCATGTTCTCCGGGAAATAGACCGGTTGACGGGCGATGCGTGCCAAATTGAAAGCAGGTTTTCCCAAACGGAGCACCAGATCCTTCAGGGTAACGATACCGCGAATTTCATCCAAGGAACCTTCAACAAGGGGATAGGCGGCATAAGGATTTTTGCGGATTACATTTTCCACCTGGCCCACATTCATACTGACATCCAGGGTGACCAGATCCGAACGGTGGGTCATCAGAGAGTCGACTTTCAGGTCACCCATCACGAGTACACGTTCCATGATGTCCTGTTCCACTTCCTGTACCTCACCGGAGCGGGCACCTTCCTGGATGGTCTGAATGACTTCCTCCTCTGTCACACGGTTGGCCGCCTTGTACTGGCGGATGCGCAACACAAGGAAACATAGTCCGATGATGAAAATCAGACTCAGCAGTATGATGATGATGATTTCGGTCATTCTTTTAGGAAGATAAATCTGAATCCATCCGGTGGAGGATGGATTCAGATGAAGTAAGCATATTAGTTTTGATCGTAGGCGTGCTTAGGATAGTCGGTCGTATAGTGCAGACCGCGGCTTTCCTTGCGTTCCATAGCCTGACGGGTAATCAGGTAACCTACATTAATCATATTGCGCAATTCGCAGATTTCCGGAGTCGCCTTGACACGCTTGAAGAGTTCCTCTGTTTCTTCGTAAAGAATGTCCAGACGGGTCCATGCACGTTTCAGACGGATGTCGCTACGAACGATACCTACATAAGAAGACATGATCTGACCCACTTCGCGGACGTCCTGGGCGATGAGCACCATTTCCTCGTTGGTCAAAGTACCTTCGTCGTTCCATTCAGGCACCTGTTCGTTAAAGCTATATTCGTCGATATGTGCCAAACTGTGCTTTGCTGCGGCTTCTGCATATACGACGGCCTCAATCAGAGAGTTGGAAGCCAATCGGTTACCGCCATGAAGACCGGTGCAAGAACATTCACCGACAGCGTAGAGGCGGTTGATGCTGGAGCAAGCGTCAAGGTTGACCTTGATACCGCCACAGAGATAGTGGGCACAAGGAGCTACTGGAATATATTCCTTGGTGATGTCGATTCCGATAGAAAGACACTTGGCGTAAATATTCGGGAAATGCTTCTTGGTTTCTTCAGGATCCTTGTGGGTAACGTCCAGACAAACATGGTCGATACCGTGTTTCTTCATTTCCTTATCGATGGCACGAGCCACGATGTCACGTGGAGCCAAGGAAAGACGACGGTCGTACTTCTGCATAAATTCCTCACCGTTCGGCAAGCGGAGGATACCCCCGTAACCGCGCATCGCCTCTGTAATCAGGTAGGCTGGGTGAGTCTCTCCATGATGGAAGAGGGCTGTCGGGTGGAACTGGATGAATTCCATATCCTGAACGGTAGCCTTGGCACGATAAGCCATCGCGATACCGTCACCGGTAGCGATGTTTGGATTCGTAGTCGTTGCATAAACCGCACCACAACCACCAGTAGCCAAAACTGTGACCTTGGAAAGGAAAGTATCGATCTTCTTGGTGTCAGGGTCGAGTACATAAGCACCGTAGCATTCGATATCCTTGGTGCGGCGAGTGACTTCAACGCCCAGATGGTGCTGGGTGATGATCTCCACCGCAAAATGATGTTCGAGCACGGTAATATTCGGGTGATTGCGAACCGCTTCGATCAGACCACGCTGGATTTCAAAACCGGTATCATCGGCATGGTGAAGAATACGGAATTCTGAGTGACCACCTTCACGGTGTAAGTCGAAGTTGCCGTCTGCATTCTTATCAAAGTTGACTCCCCACTGTACGAGGCGCTTGATACCTTCAGGACCACCCTTGACGACCTGTTCCACTGCCCGTGGATCACTGATGTAGTCGCCGGCAATCATCGTATCTTTGATATGTTTATCGAAGTCGTCCACTTCGAGATTGGTTACTGAAGCGACACCGCCCTGTGCTTTGGCTGTGTTAGCTTCTTCGATGTTGCTCTTGCAAACGAGAGCCACCTTACCTTTGCCCGAGGCGGCTACCTGGAGGGCGTAACTCATTCCGGCAACACCAGAACCAATTACCAAAAAGTCAAACTTTCTAATCATTTCTCAGAAATTTATTGCAAAGCTACAAATGTTTTTCAAAAAAAATGTAATGTTATAAGGGAAATGTTGTACATTTGCACGAAGATGAATTCGTAAAAGTGATTTCTTTTGTACGAAAATGAAAGAAAAATCATATTTTTTGTAGCAAAAGAACACGAATGGTAGTCTAACTAGATAAAAACACTAATACAAAATCATTATCATGAAAAAAAGCAGATGGATTGCGTTGCTGTTAATGGTAGTGGCAATATTGCCTTCTTTTACAGCAAAGGCGCAACAGCAGATTCCGCAATTGCCTATGGACAAGGCCGTGCGTTATGGCGTTTTGCCGAATGGCCTTACTTATTACGTACGCGCGAACAAATTACCTGAAAACCGAGTTAACTTCTACATTGCTCAGAAGGTAGGTTCTGTGCAGGAAGACGACAGCCAGCAGGGTTTGGCTCACTTCCTCGAGCACATGTGCTTTAACGGTACCGACAATTTCCCTGAAAATGCCTTGATCCGTTATTGCGAGAGTATCGGCGTGAAGTTCGGTGAGAACCTGAACGCTTATACCTCTACTGACGAAACCGTTTATAATATTGACGATGTTCCGGTCAGCGATACCAATATTGACAGCTGTTTGCTCATTCTCCACGACTGGGCTGATGGTTTGACTTTGGCTCCTACTGAAATCGACAAGGAGCGTGGTGTCATCCATGAAGAATGGCGTATGCGCAACGATGCCAACATGCGTATGTTGACCCGCAGCCTTCCTAAGATGTACCCAGGTTCCAAGTATGCCCACCGTATGCCTATCGGTCTGATGGAAATCGTGGACAACTTCAAGCCAGAAGTGCTTCGCGCTTATTACGAGAAGTGGTACCGTCCTGATCTCCAGGGTATCATCGTAGTCGGTGACATCGATGCCGCTAAGGTAGAAGAAAAAATTAAGAAGATTTTCTCTCCAATCGTATTGCCAGAAAAGGTAGCTAAGTACGAACACTATCCAGTGCCTGCTACTAACGAGGCTATCTACATCATTGACAAGGATAAGGAATTGAAGCAGAATTCTATTTCTTTGATGTTTAAGCACGAACCATTGCCATTCGAATATAAGAATACACCTATCTATATCCAGATGGAAATCCTGACCTCTTTGTCAACCAGTGCTATCAATGCTCGTTTGGGTGAATTGAGCCAGAAGGCAGATTGTCCTTTCTTGGGTGCAGGTGTTTACTATGGCAATTACATGATCAGTAAGACCATGTCAGCATTGACCATCGATATCATGCCAAAACCAGGTAAGGATTTGGAAGCAGTCAAGGCGGTTATGGCTGAAATTGAACGTGCTGACCGTTATGGTTTCAATGGTTCTGAAATTTTCCGTGTACGCGAAGAAATGATGAGCAGCTTCGAAACGATTTATAATAACCGCGACAAGCAGCGTCACAACTTCTATACTCGCCAGTATGTACGTCACTTCTTGGAAGGTAACCCAATTCCTGACTTGGAAACAGAATACAATATTTATAAGGCTATGTTGCCTCAGATTCCAGCAGAAGCTTATTCTCAGATTTTCAAGGAACTGACTGCTTCTTTGGATACAAACTTCGTTTGCTTGGCCTTCTATCCTGAAAAGGAAGGTGTGGTAATCCCTACCGTAGAGCAGATGAAGGAAGCTGTAAACTCAGCGAAGACCGCTGATTTGAAGCCTTATGTTGATAATGTCAAGAATGAGCCACTCGTTCCTCAGCTCCCTGAAAAGGTGAAGATTGCTAAGGAAGAAGCTGCAGATTTCGGTTATACTTGCTGGACTTTGGCAAACGGTGCACACGTCTACTTCAAGAAGACCGACTTCAATGATAGCCAGGTTATCTTTACCGGTTTGAGCAAGGGTGGTAAGAGCTTGGTAGCTGACAAGGATTTGGTGAACTTGAATCTTCACGATGCCGTGATGAACTCAACTGGTGTAGGTAACTTTACCGCTGTTGAATTGGAAAAGAAGTTGGCTGGTAAGCAGGTATCTTGTGGTGTCGCTTTGGGCAACCTGACCGATAACTTGAACGGTAGCTCAACTCCAAAGGATCTCCGTACACTCTTCGAATTGATCTATCTCCGTTTCCAGAAGCCTGCTAACGATCCAGACGCTTACAACTCAATGATCACTGGTCTCAAGGCACAGCTTGAAAACGTTGAAAAGTTGCCAGATGCAGCACTTTCTGACTCTATCACTTCAACTCTCTACGGTCACAACCCACGAGTTGCTCGTCTACACTTGAAGGATCTTGAAAAGGCTGATTATGAAACTATCAAGCGCATTTACACTGAACGTTTCGATGCTGCTGGTGACTTCGACTTCTATTTCACAGGTAATATCGATGTAGACAGCCTCCGCCTCTTCGTAGAGCAGTACATAGCTCCATTGAAGGCTCAGGCTAAGCGCGAACAGTACAAGGATCTGGGCATTGTTCCAGTAGAAGGTCAGGTAGACAACTTCTTCACACGTTCTATGGAAACTCCACAGGCTACTATCGTACAGTTCTGGAGCGGTAAGATGAAGTACAACCTCAAGAATGCAGAGATCATGAATACCTTAGGTGCTATCTTGACTCAGCGTTACCTCAAGTCTATCCGTGAAGATGGCGGTATGGCTTACAGTGTCGCAGCAGAAGGTAGCGCACAGTTTGGTGCTCACGAAAACTACATGATGCAGATCTACTGCCCAGTGAAGCCGGCTAAGCGTGACTCAGCCCTCCTCTTGATGCAGCAGGGTATCGAAGATATCGCGGCAAAGGGTGTCACTCCAGAAGAATTGGATAAGGTAAAGCAGTTCGAATTGAAGGACTATGCAGATAGCCAGCGTAAGAACGGCTACTGGCAGAACCTGATCACCAGCAAGACACACTGGGGTAAGGATCTCCGTGAAGGTAAGGAAGAAGCAATCAAGAGCATCACTTCTGCCGATATCCAGAAGTTTGTGAAGAAAGTATTGCTGAAGCACAAAAACCGTGTAACCATCAGTATGCTTCCTGCAGATTTCAGTGAATAATTACACACGAAATAAGTGAAAGAAACGCCGTAGGCCTAGCGCTTACGGCGTTTCTTTTTTTGAGCAGTCAGCGGTTGCCTAGTACAAGGGACGGCGGCGGTCGGTTGCTTCTGCAGATGAATAAAATACAGTATGACTTCTGTATAAACGATGAATATTCAAAAGATTTCATTGGAAGCATTTTATTAAAAATCCAGTAATATTTTATTTTAGACGTATTTTTTAAGATAAAAATAATCAAAAAAGAATCAAGAGTCGGTCTTAAGTGGAACTCTGTAAAATAAAATCGGGAAAAAAAGATGTATGTATTGTTTTTTGTATAACTTTGCCGTGTATAACTAGTTTAACAATTTATCTTAACTACCTAAAATGAGAAATCTGTTGTTTGGTTTCCTCTTATTTTTCTTAGCTGTTAATGTTTCAGCTCAGAATGTATCTGTAACCATTAAAGTAATTCCTGAGACGGAGGCAGCTAATGTAAGTCTGTTTATCTCCCCGTTAACCGCAGAAGTGGGTGTTCCGGTGGAGATGGTCAAGGAACAAAATATATTCAAGGCCGAGGTTCCGGCTTCGCCTTCCGAATTTTTCAATGTCGTCAGCGTGCGTAATGGTGCGCAGATGTTTTTCCCGATTTATGGTGGAAAGAGTACTTCCAAGGAGTTTGAAGTAGATTTTAGCAATGGCGTACCTCAGCTTTCAAAGGCTACTGCTGAGGACAAGGCCTTAGGACAGTATTTTGAATATGTCTATGCTAACGATAAGAAGATGTGGACTGAGCCTTTTGCTTCAGTCAATGATGTCCGTCCTTTCTTGGAAGGCTATTTGAAGAAGGCAGAGGAACTCGCAAAGGGTAACATCGATCCCAAGGTGGCAGGTTACTTGAAAATGTGGGGCTACACCCATACTTTTGATGCTTATGCTTCTTTGCCGATGGCAGCAAATATCAAATGGGATGAACTTCCTTTCAAGCGTAACGAGTTGTTGAGCGATCCCGCTGACGTACTCAATTCATCCACCGCCATGTTGTTCAGAAGTTCCTCACAGATTGTCTATAACTATTTGAAGGACAAGAAAGATCTGAACAAGTGCTTGACACAGTTGCACGAAACCTATACAGAGCCTGATTTGTTGAAGAAGGTGACTCGTTTGGTGGTCGACAACTATCTGAGCACGTTCGACTATGAAGCCGATTTCGACAAGGGACTGGCAGCGCTCCAGGAAGCCACTAAGAAGTTTGGCTTGGATGAGGCTTTTGCACGTGATTTTGCAAAGCGCAAGGCTACGATTAAGGGACAGCCCTTTCCTGAAGGTGTGACTTTCAAGGATGTCGATGGCAATACCGTAAACTTCGAGAAGTTCCGTGGCAAGTACGTCTATATCGACATGTGGGCTTCATGGTGTGGTCCTTGTTGTAAGGAAGTGCCAGTGTTGCAAGAGCTCGAAAAGAATTTAAAGAACGACAAAGTCGTATTCGTTTCTATCTCTTTGGATGCCAAGGAAAGCCAGTGGAAGAGAAAAATGACACAGTTGAATATGCATGGTAATCAGCTGATTGACTCCAGCAGTGCTTTCAGTAAGGCGCTCAACGTGCAAGGAATTCCGTTCTTCCTGATTTATGACCCTGACGGAAAGCTGTATATGTACGATGCTCCCCGTCCCAGCCAAGGTCCTGGATTGGTGGAACTGCTTGAAAATTTGAAATAACAAAAAACCTAATAAATTAAGCTTATGAAGAATTTTACACAAAAGATGAAAAGCGTGCTTTTCAGTGTGTTGGCCGTGTTAGCACTGGCTACACCTGCAAATGCAGAAGTGACAGGTGTTTCCGACTTGTTCGGTAAATATAAGTTCACTGCAAAAATTGAGTACACAGAAGTTGGTAAGGCTTATGAAGGTCAGTTCAAGGAAAGTAGCGATGTGACCATTGAGAAACATGCCGTTTACGACGGTCAGATTATCGGTTTGGCTGGTTCTTTAAACGGTCAGTTGATCAATGGCTGGAATGCTGAGAAAAGCGAACTGATGATTACCAATCCTAGCCAGGGTGGCGTATGGGGTGATTTGTATATGGCAAATGCCAAAGGCGATTATCCTTGGAATGGTATCCTTGAAGGTCATGACGATGCTTATTCTACTGCTTATGCTTATAATGCAGCAGACGGTTCCATCTCTATTCCTGATTTTACATTAGGTAAGGGTGACTACCAGGCAGAAACTTTCACAGTCTATGTAAAGGTTACCAATGCGAAGTTGGAATTGGTAGAACTTGACAAGGTGGATGTTGCTGACTTGGCAGGTGACTGGCATTTTAAGGCTGTAGAAGGTGGTTTCAATACCATGGAAGGTTCTACGCTCCCTGTAGAATTTGATATGAATCTCGTAGCTAAGGACGCTAGTAAGAAAGCATATGCTGTAAGTTTGAAACTTGGTGATTTCGAACCCGTGAATATCGACGCAACTTTTAATGGTTCCGTATTCTCTTTAAATCTTGACAGTACTTGTTTGGATAAAGATGAGACGATTTATATTGTGAACCTTAGTTCCGCTGAAAAAAAGCCTTATCAGGAACCTGTCACTTTCAATTATACAGAAGGTGGTTCCTTAAGTATGAGTTCTGGTATGTCTATCGTTCGTAAGGACTCTATCGCTCCAGAAAAGCCAAAGGCTCAGTTGCAGTGGTACATGGCCGGTGTGGCTAAGCGCGCAGGCGGTGATGTTACTAATTTGACATGGGATGGTACTTTCAAAATGGTAGCCAATGAGGTTTACAATATTGAAGAAGGTGCTAACTATCCAAAGGAATTTGACTTCAAGGTAGAAAAGGGTGATTATGGTTATTATGTAACAGAAATTGTTGGTTGCAAGTTGCAGCCTAATGCAATGATGTTGTACGTCGATGAGGCTAATCCTTTGAAGGCTAAGATCGGTGTTGACTATTATGGTATGAGAACACTTGAAATGGTTGACCCAGGTAAGGTTTATATCGTTTTGGGTGACCAGAATGCTACCGTTAGTGGTGATATCAATTTGACACTCAACGAAGACGGTACTGTTCAGATGGATAATATCGCTATTCTCCGTCATTATTTCGGAACTGAGAAGAATCCTGACGTATTGGCATCTTATGTTGGCGTGAAGGGTACTAAGGAAGCTGCTCCAGTTGCTCCAGAATTCTCTTGGGCTCAGAGCTTCAAGGTAACTGCAGAGGTAGAGGCTTATAATAAGGATTTTGAATATCCAACAGAATTTACCATGACTGTTGTCACTAATGAATATACTGGTGGTGTGATGTTGACAGAATTCTTTGGTGCAGATATTTCTCAATTGAATTATGGGGGTGCAGGTTTTACTGTATCAGATGATCCAATGAAGGCTGCTATTTCTGCAGGTGCAACTCTTAAGAGCATTGAAACTGGAAAGCTTTATTTGGTACTTGCAGACCAGAAAGGTCAGAGCAATCCAATCAATGTAACTGCAGATGCTGAAGGCAATTTGGTTTTCGATAATTTCGCTATTATGTTGAATAACTACGAAACTCAAGAAAAAACAGCGGCTGCACTCTACAAGAATGTAAAGGCTGTTCCGGGTGCTGCAACAGGTATCGTTGGTGTACAGAATCACGCTGCTAAGGTTGCTGTTGTTGGTAACACAGTGAAGTTGGACAAGGCACAGTCTGTTCAGGTTTACAATGTAACCGGTAAGTGTGTCTTCAACGCAGTTGCTTCTGAAGTAAGCGGTCTGGTGAAGGGCGTTTACCTCGTGAAGACAGCAGTTGGTGTTGTGAAGGTAATGGTAAGATAATCTTACTGAGATAATTAATAATAATAAATACTGTGAAGAACTTTCCGCCACTGATGGAAGTGGTGGAAAGTTCTTTCGTTCATTAAAAACAATAACTATCAATTCAAGATTTAATCGGATGAATGATAAAAGGAAAAAATGTTATTGCTTAGGTCAGAATGTCGGCACCTTGATGGTTGCTTCGGCTTTGGTACTTGCTCCGGTTCCTGTAATCGCAGGAAACTCGCTTTCTGAATGGGAGTCGGTCCAGACCACTGACCCCTCATTGGAAAGAATTTCCGGTGTCGTAGTGGATGCTAATACCAATGAGCCGCTGATTTCTGCAATGGTGGCCATCCTCAAGGATGGTAAGGTAGTAAAAAGTAAGGCGACTGACGAAAATGGTAAGTTTGTTCTTTTCTATCCTCAAGGTGACTTTACAATCCAGGTCTCTTATATCGGTTACAAAACTCAAAAGCTTCCCTCAAAGACCGCAAAACTCTATGATTTGACCATCAAGTTGCAGAGTAATGAGTCTGTTCTTGGCGAAGCTGTCGTGACTGGTTTCTTTGTCAGAAACAAGAAAACCTTTACCGGTTCTGTAACGCAGTTGGACGCTACCGACTTAAAGAAGGTGTCTGGCGTGAATGTGGTATCGGCTATTGCGGCATTGACCCCGGGTATGAATATGGTGGAAAATACCACACAGGGTAACAACCCTAATAAGGTGCCTGAACTCTTGCTCCGTGGTATGACCTCGTTCTCAAATGAAGGACAGTCTGTCAACCAGCCTACCATTATCTTGGACGGTTCCGAGATTACTATGCAGGACTTGTATGACCTCGATATGAACGAAATCGAGAACATCACCGTCTTGAAGGATGCTTCGGCTACCGCACTTTATGGTTCAAAGGCTGCCAACGGTGTGATTGTCATCACCCGTAAGATACTGAAGGAAGGTACCTTGCGTGCGCAATATAACTTTACGGGTAATGTCCAGATTCCAGTATTGGGCGATTACGACGTCTTGAATGCGGCCGACAAACTGAAATACGAGCAGTTGGCTGGACTCTACGATGCTGGTACTGCCATCAATCCAGAAACCGGTTTGCCTTTGCAGTATGATTATGACCGTCTCTACAACGAACGTTATCAGCGTGTGAAGGCCGGACAGAATTCCGACTGGTTGTCACAGCCAGCCCGCACCTCTTTCAGCCAGGACCACTCTTTGCGTATCTATGGTGGTGCGCAGCGCCTGCGTTACGAGTTGGTGGGTCGTTTCAGCAATACGGAAGGTGTCATGAAGGATGACTACCGCCGTCGTTATAACTTGGGCTTCAAGTTGGACTACTTCATCAACAATAAGATTCAGGTATCTAACCGTACCACTTATAATGAAATCGAGTCTGAAGAGACCCCTTATGGCAGTTTCTCACAATATGTCTTGATGAACCCTTACGACCGTATGTACAATGCGGATGGTTCCCCCAATGTGAATTTGGCCTGGGATTTGGACAACCCGTTGTATGAGGCAAGTCTGGGTAGCTATAACCGTAGTGGCAACTCCTCGTTGACCAATATCACGGACTTCCGTTGGGATATCAACAAGAAATTCCGTTTGACGGGTCATTTCAATGTGACTACCGAGAAACTCTGGGGTGAAATCTTCGTATCTCCAAAGTCACGCCAGTTTAAGAATGAGCCTGATTTGACGAAGAAGGGTTCCAAGCAGTTGAAGAACGGCCGTACTACCCGTTATAACGGTAATGTCGTTGCTACTTTCAACCATTTCTTTGAAGACGAGTCGTTGGTGTCAATGAATGGTGGTTGGGAAATCAACCATGGTTCTACCAAGAACAGCATGATGCGTGCTATCGGTTTCTTCAACGATGCGAACTCTCACATTGGTAACGCAGCCGGTTATCCTGCCGGTGAAAAGCCTTATGGCGACGTGGCTGAGACCGCCGATGTCGGTTTCTTCCTGACCGGTAACTACTCTTGGCGCCAGCGCTATTTCGCCGATGCCACTTGGCGTATGACGGGATCTTCACAGTTTGGTAAGAACAACCGTTTCGGTCACTTCTGGGCGGCAGGTCTGGGATGGAACATCCTCAACGAGCCGTTTATGGAAGATATCAAACCTTATTTCGACATCTTCAAGCTTCGTGGAAGTGCTGGTTACACGGGTAAGGTGACTTTCAGTCCTTTCCAGGCGATGACTATGTATCAGTATCTCAATAACTACGAATACAAGAACGGTATCGGTGCTATTCCTATCACTATCGGTAATGTGGATTTGGCATGGGAACGTACGATGAACTACAACGTCGGTTTGGATTTCTCTATGTTCGATAGCCGTCTGAACATCACCGTGGATGCTTATATCAAGAATACCACAGACCTTCTTATGGACCGTTCCAAGGCGCCTTCTACGGGTGTGACGATGGCGAAAACCAATTTGGGTGAACTTCAGAACAAGGGTATCGAGTTCAAGGCCGATGGTTTCATCTTCCGTGAGAACAACTTCTACTGGAAATTGGGTACTACCGGTTATATGAACCGCAACAAGATCCGTAAGATCAACAATGCTTTGGAAGAAATGAACAAGGAGAACCAGGAGAACGCTGGAACCTCTTTGACGCCGCTGCCTCAGTATGCTGAAGGCGAGAGCGTTTCCGCTTTGAAGCTGGTGCGCTCTGCTGGTATCGACCCTGCGACTGGTAAGGAAGTCTATATCAAGCGCGATGGCACCCGTACTTTTGTATACGATCCCGCAGACCGCGTGGTGATTGGTGATACAGAACCGAAGTACTACGGTACTGTCAATACCAACTTATATTGGAAGGGCTTCAGCGTTTACGCCCTCTTCGATTTCCGTATGGGCGCTTGGTTGTACAACACGACCCGTGTGACCAAGGTCGAAGGTTCCAATCCAAAGATGAACGCCGATCAGCGTGTCTTCGACGACCGTTGGAGAAAACCGGGTGATGTGGCCTACTACAAGGATATCAAGGACCAGAGCCGTCCGGAGCAGACCGACCGTTTTGCAGAAAAGGAAAATACATTCTCCTTGTCTTCTCTGAATATCAGTTATGAGTTTGGCGAACCCATCTGCAAGCGTCTGCACATGCATAACCTCCGTCTTGGCGTCAACTTCATCGACCTCTTCCGTTTCTCAACGGTAGATATCGAACGTGGTACTGACTATCTCTACAGCAAGGGTTTTGAAATTAACTTGAGTGCTACCTTCTAGTCGGAAAGCGTAGGTAAAATAAAAGGTATACATTTATGAAAAAAATAACTTATATATTCTGTTTGTTCACCTTGCTCTTCGGCACGGTTTCTTGCGAGAACTTCCTGGACATCACTCCCGATGGCCAGATAGACCGCGACAAGATACTCTCAACTCCTGAGGGTATTGAGGATGCACTTTATGGTTGCTACTCACAGCTTCGTAACACAAATCTCTACGGGCAGGAACTTTCCTACTCTACCATGGATATTCTGGCACAGTATATGAACTGTAAGGGAAACAGTACGGTGACGGCTTTGGGTAACTATGAATATAACAACACTGACGTGAAAGACGTTTTTGAGAACATCTGGGTAGAGATGTACAAGAACATCAGCAACGTCAACAGTATCATCAATTGTCCATTGATTCAGAAGGCCAACGCTTTCCCTTATAACATCTATCGTGGTGAGGCGCTCGCACTTCGTGCCTTCATGCATTTCGACCTGATGCGTATCTATGCAGAACAGATTACGCAGAATCCTGATGCCCAAGGTATTCCGTATGCAACAACCTTCTCGCTGATCACCCCTGAGTTTGAGAAACTGGGTAAGAACTACGATCACGTGTTGGCCGATCTTTTGGAAGCTGAGGAACTCTTGAAGAATGAGAAGGAATATGCCGATGCTACGCTCTTCATGAAGGACCGCCAGATCCACTTGAACCATGCGGCAGTACAGGCGCTCCTGGCCCGTGTTTATCTCACAATGGGGAATAAGGACAAGGCCGCTGAATATGCGTTGAAGGTCATCGACGAGAGCGGTTACAGCCTGAGTGATAAGACAGAGGTGCAAGGTGACTTGGCCGGTATCCTCTCCAAAAAGGAAACCCTCTTCGGGGTGTATTTCGCTGAATATTACAGAAATGTAAAGGCAAAATTGCAGGAGACAACCAGTTATTTCTCTCTGAATCCACGTAATGACATCCTGTCGGTCTATGAGCGTGAAGCCAATGGCCTGGACTTCCGTCCTTCCGCTTATTTCACAACGATCGACTTGGGAGGTACTCCAACTATCCGTCTGAGTAAGTTGACCGAAGTCTATGAGTTGCAGGGCATTCCGGGTAGCCGTCCGTCCGATCTGATCTTGGGTATCAACTTGGTTCGTATGCCGGAGATGTATTATATCGCCGCTGAGGCTTTGCTCGATACCGATTACGACAAGGCCGTCGCTCTTTTTGACGAGGTCTTGATCCACCGTGGTCTGAAACCGATGGCGGAACGCGGAGAACAGCTCACGATGGCGCTCATCAATCTGGACCGCTACAAGGAGTTTATCGGTGAAGGTCAGACTTTCTTCAACCAGAAGCGTCAGCACCTGAGTATCGAGAAGTACGATGTGACTTCTTCTACGGTGGTGACGGTTCAGCCCGACAAGAAGATCTTCACGGTGCCTGTTCCTGATATTGAGAATAGTAATAGATGGTAATTCTTTATGATTAGGAATTAGGGTAGAGAAAAGAGAGATTGTGATTTGATGAGAAATTGAATAATTAGGAATTAGGGTAGAGAAAAGAGAGATTGTGATTTGATGAGAAATTGAATAA
>SAMEA104404097__coassemble_852_pt1 | contig 27582 bp, 22 predicted proteins | sample SAMEA104404097__metabat2_low_PE_059 | metagenome-assembled genome bin SAMEA104404097 (sample SAMEA104404097) | Balaenoptera acutorostrata | reverse complement strand
TATTTTGTTTTCAACCAAAAAAGGGAGAAGCCTCGGCTTTTGTTACCTCATTTAGTACATAAGTATAAGTATAGATAGTCTTATATATATAAGTGTTCCTTGTACTTAATTACGTAATTTAGATATGGATTTTTAAGTACAAAGGTACATGTATATATACATGGATGGAATTGTTCCTTGTACTTCTTTTTGGGCCGAAAATGGAAGGGAGGGAATTGAACTATCATGATTATACCATAAGAGATTGTAGGGAAATCGTAACAGTTCTTCCCTGCAATCTCGGTATTTCTATAGGCTTTGAATGATTTGTTCGTTCTCTTCAACAATAGTTCGTTGAAAAATAGCCAAGCCTAAGCGACTTTGTCACTAAATGAAATGAGTTATTTGCACGTTTGTCAATTGCTTGTCTAGGCTGATTCCACACACGCAAACAAATCGTTCGAGTATATAAGCATTGTTTATGACTGACTTGCATGAGAATGTGAAAGATGAAATTTCGGCCTTATTTTATGCTGCTTTTGCCGAGTTGATAGCTGTAAGTGACTCTACAGTAATAAGATGAAGGATAGTCACAAATAAAAAATAGGTCAACCATGATTTTAAATGAGTTGACCTAATAGTCATGCTGTTAACCGGATAGTAATAATATTTAAATGTTGATTAATTCTTGTTTACAAATATAAAATAAAAAAGTGCGGCCTATCTGCATAGAAGAAAAAAAGATGATTTTTCATATCTACATATTCATTAACATGGATGCGATTGACCTTATGGACTTTCATAGAGGTCCATAGATTTATAATAAGAGAACATAGGGGTTTTCGAATAAATACTCGTTAGATAAATGTAAGCTTACCTCAATGAATCCTAATTACGGGAAAAGGCAAGTTCTAATGATAAAAAGGAAAAGTCATACGCATAATAGACTTGAATCGCCTTTCTCGAGTTATTATAATACTTGGGGAGGCGATTTATTTAATTTTTAGTAAGAAAAATATGAAAGTGCTAGGTACAAAAAGTAGACTATTTATTGTTCTATTGATGGCATTTACGCTATTGTCGTGTTCTAAAGATGGAGATAACCATCATTTTTCAGTAAGTTGCCGAACGATGAGTCCAAATTTATCGCAAAATTTCCTGTTAAAAAGTATTGTAGTCAAGACTGTAAAAAAAAATAGTGAAGCCTTTGTTAAGAAACTAAAGCCTAATAACCAACTAACAAAAGAGTTTGACAAATTTGTTGATAAAGCCAAGAAGGAAATTGAAAAGGAATACATAACGAATCGAGTTGTATGTATGCCTAACACATGGGTTGATCTTGAATTTCGTGATGGTGACAGTAATGTGTTAGCCCGCAAAAGATTGACATTGGCAACCAATGGTTTTTAAGAGAGTAAGACATTTTTCCTCTTTTGAGAAATTGTCTTTTCAATTTTCTTAATGTTCTCTTATCAGTCATAAAAATTAAAAATAATAAATTAATGAAATCAAAATCATTTCTAAGTTTCCTCTTTTTAGGAACCTCTGTGATTTATACACCGTCGCTTTTAGCGCAGGATTTAGCAGAACCGGCTTTTCGTTCTCCTGTCGTCGCTGTTGAATTCACTGGACAAAGATGCCGATATTGTCCCAATCTCGCGCGTGCACTGAAAGCTAACCAAGAACTGTACGGTGCTGAGAACTACATTATTACCGCACTGCACAGTCTGTCGTCATTTTCTTCTTTACCTGGCAATCATGTGTCACTTTATCATCCTGAAGCTCAGGAGTATGCCGCTAGTATCGATGTTCATGATGGTTTACCTCAGTTGGTTTACAATACGTTAGGTCCCAAAGTTTCAAATTTGGAATTGAAGGATATGTATAAGCAAGATGACGTGTTGGAATGTACAGGAAATGTCTATTATAGCAATGAAAAGAAATATGTCATTGATATTCAGACCCGGCTCCGCCGTAACCAGCAGGAGTTGCTAAAGGACAAGAAAATCGACATTCTGTTTTGGACCTTGGAGAATGATGTTGTAGCTTTGCAGGACGACAATGGTAAATTTGTTCTGGCTGCTCACCAGCATATTTTCCGAGGTAGTGTCAACAGCACCTGGGGCGAGCCCTATGAAATCGGTACCCGCTATACCAGCACTTGGGATGTCCCTGCAAGTGTAACGGAAGTTTCGAATACTGAGATCGTCGTATTCTTTTTGGACCATGAGACCAGAACTATTCTAGATGCGGGGCAGTTGAAGGTAAAGCGACAGACTTCTACGGGTATTGACAAATTGAGCGGTGAAGAAAAAACTGCTACAACCGCCACCTTCGATGTAAGTGGTAGACCATTGCAACATCCTGTGAAGCGTGGATTTTACATACAGAACGGAAACAAATATTTTTCTAAATAACTCATTCTTCTGATTATCAGGCCCGGTTTGTCGTCGATATATTGGGCTTGATTGATTTTGTCAAATTGGATAATAGTAATGAAACAGACCTTTACCACACTGATCTGTCTATTGGCCGTTTTTACGTTACGGGCACAAAGCCGACAACCCTTGTTCTTTTATTCCGGTGGGGAACTGAAAGATGTGATTTATCCCACTGAGATAAGTGAGATTTCCTTCTTCGAGGAAAATATGGAAGATGGCATGAGGTATTATCAAAAAATTATCTCCGGAAGGGAAACATTGGTTTACCCCATCTGTCTGTACGACAGTCTGACCTTTACGCCACCTTCAACGCATGCACTGATGAATAAGGGAACAGTCAACATATTGACGGAATCATCGTTTAGAGCAGTTGTATACGACTATGAAGAGCAAAGCCCTTCTCCCATATTGAGAGCTGGGAAACCGGCTGTGGTCTATTTTTGGAAGAAACGGGATGGCGAAACTACCGCACTCTTGGAGAAATTGTCAGCCGAGTTTAGCGAACGTATATTTTTCTATAGCGTAGACTTAGAAGAGGAGAGGGGAATTGATGGCGTATTGACAAAGGAGGACACGCCTCGGCTTGGTTTCTATTGCGGCAACGGACAGATACATTTCTATGCCGGTGACTGGCAAGAGCACAGCATTGCAGCATTCCTCGACCGACAACTGTCAGAAACTGTATTACCCAACGAATTGCACAAGTGTTTTGCAAAAGGTGTTTCTGAGAAAAGTGGCTGGTGGGACGTAGAGAAGCGGGGAGTACCCCAGGACTATATGGCCTGTTGGCTCATCACTGCATGCAATATGCTGCAATGGTGGCAGGACCAATATCAGGCGTCCGGGCATGCTCTTCCACAAGGTACCCCCGATGGAGAGGGAAACGGTCCGTATCAAATGGCTATACTGGACAAAGCCATGGAGTGCTTTGGTGACCTTGAGAAAGGCGGGAGCATACCCACCGGTTTGCTTTGGTATGTCGAAGGCAAGAGTACCGATATCTCAGGTCAGTCCTATCCAAAGAAAGGCACGGGCGGTTATCTTTCGTCGGTTAACCCTCAATTTATCGACTACAGTAGCCGGCCATTCACCATTTACGATGAATGGGAGTATGCTACAGACTTAGAGCAAGCGCTCTCTGTCTTTTCTGAAAAAATATTGAGAGCATTTCAACGGGGAGATGTGCTGGGAATGGATATCAAGACTCATGTTGGCTTGGGTGGCGCACTACATGCCATCACGATATGGGGAGCGACCTATGACGAAAACCGACAGGTACAGGGACTTTATCTCACTGACTCCGATGACCATCAGCGCCGGTTGGTATATTGTAAAGTCAAGGCCGTCGAGGATCCATTTTTCAAGACAAAGGTAATCGCTCTCGACATTCCGAAAAACGAGACATACGATAAAGGTTGTGAATGGGAAGTGCTGAAAGCTTACCATTTGTCCACACAGTCCCATTAATAGAAAAAGCATATAAAACAAAGTACGAGGATACGCTGAACGTTTTCCTCGTACTTTGTTTTCGGGGTGGAGTGAAGCGAGTCTCGCATCACTTCAATTCAGAACATCACCGCCAGACTGATACCACCAGACAGACTCCTCAAAACAGACCTTTTGTGGTAGTCGTTGGGTACAAACGTTTCCTTGGCAGTTTCTCTTTCCCCTTCAATTTTAATATGATTGTGGAGATGATAGGTCAAACAGGGTTTGGAGTAACTGTAATCAACGAAGGTTCTGACAGACGTACCCTTTCTTAAAAGATAGGAACACGAAATACCAGAAGAAAAGCTCCATGTGCGGCTCTTGTCGAGTTTAATGAATTCTTTGTCGACCACTCCGTTCTTGATTTCGGTCATCTCGTTTTCTTCAATCAATCCCATTTCATGTGCTTTCTCCAGCAATGGGTAATATTCTTTTTTGAGTTTTGAGAAACTGTTTAATGAAAGTCCTGTAGTGTAGGACCTTCCCGCCAGGATCTTAGCACCCGCGCTCCAACGTTTGCTGATAGGAACAGCCCCATAAACCCCAGCACGTAAGTCTATTATTCCCAGGTCGTCCGACTCAATATTCAGTAATTCATATGGGGAAAGAAATTGTTTGTCATATTCCACAATATAGGGTCGTATTTTATTGGTATAGTCGGCAACAATAGGGCATACACTTAATTTAGCTTCACCACCCAAACCAATATATTTATTGAAAAAATAAGCACCTTCCAAAGAGACGCTTGTGACAGTACCCATTTTCAAGTCAAGTCCCAGGGGTAGATTGTTCTCGATGACCTTTTCCTGCGAAGGATGTACTGAATAAACAGAAGGACACGATAAGTTTGCCCCCGTACCTATACTCATTTCAAAACAGAAAAAAGAGGGGGGGCCCATTTCAATTTCGTTACCGTGTAATCCTTCTGGCGATTTTCTGTTCTTAAAGATAATGTCCCCTAAGAAATAGGCTAAATCAGTGGACGTGATACCAACACCAGCACCAAAAACTACATCATTAACCCAATGACGATTGTTCAGGACCCTGAATAGTCCGGTCAGCGAAGCCAACGAATATGCTCCGACACTGTACCACGGACTCTTGTAACCCAGTTCTTTGTGCATAATGGTGGCACACATAAATGCAGTTGCCGTATGCCCTGAGGGAAATGAATTGCGAGTCGTGTTGTCAGGCCGCATTTCCTTAATGCTGTATTTCATACTATTGACAATAGAAGCCATAATGACCGCACTCATCGCTGAATTCGCAGAAAGTTGTGCCCAGTTGCTTCTTGTTCTCACCCCACAAGCTTTCAGAATAGCTGTCACGGCAAGCGGAGAATATTGTGTAAAATCGTCTGATTGTGAACTGAATTTTGGCAAAAAATGATTTCTCATACTGCGAAAACTCTTTTGATTATGCCATATAATTACCCCGGTAGCACACAATGGTAGTCCTGTATAAGAGAAATTGTTTTTCCATGCACTCTTCGTCAATGACAAATAACAACTGTCCTTTTTTGAAGTTGAATCATATATGTTACCAACTACTGTTGTTTCTGCTTGTGTGACAGAAAAACATAGAAGAGGGAAGAAAAGGAAAACTAATCGTTTATACTTGCTATTCATAAGAAGATGATTGATGATAATCTTATAACGCAAAATGCAGATTCATCCCTCTATTGAAAATATATGTTTTTACAAGTTTTTGTGAAAAGAGAATCTCCAAGAAACTTATACTTTGGACCGAAAGGCATCCATCTGGTTATCCTTTTAGGACAGAATCATTATGAGAAATTCGATGTCTTTCAACGAAGAGGTAATAGACCCTTACCTTGGTTTAGACATAAGGACAATAGTCATCGACCAGATTCAACTCTTCTTCTGGATTGTTCAGGAAAGAAGCCGCCTTATCATCTATGGCGATGACATGCAACAAATATAGTTGTTGATCCTTCTCCCATCGGCTAATGGCTAAGACTTTGCTCTGTTCTTGAGGAAGACATCATTCACATACGGGAAATCCTCTCCACCGATAGTAGATCCTTCCACTATTATGTAGACTGTTTTCAAATCGCTGGTTACTAATTGCGAACAATTGTGTCGTTGAGTTGGAAGGATGTCAAAGGTCTAAATCTGAAAAGTATCCCCCCGCTACAGATATTAATATACTATATAGAAACACTCTACAGAAAGTGGCGTTACATGGAAGAATTTGAATAGATTTTGAAATACTAATGCTATCCGTTTCCTACGTGAAATAAAATCATTCTACTCAAGGATAACTTTTATAGCACGAGCACTAACTTAAATTGGGTAGGAGGTAAATGCTAATCATAGCAGGCACTTACCTCCTACTTTCACATTTACCCACCTGCCACAACTAATGCGAATGTTCGCATAACACACAAATTCTCTAACGGTTCTGTGCGCGGCGATTCTTCATTGTAGATGCTTTCCATAGTTTACAGAAAGCATTTCCACGACATCGTCTTCTACCATCCACTTTCTTTAGTCTACGCTCCCTTATACCCTTCGGACGCCGTTCTATCTCTTTAAGGTCAGCCCCAAACTCCAGTTTGAGCTTTGTGCATACATTCCTAAATGTGGTAGTGGTCAGTTGTGTCGCATAAATAAAGTTCAGTCCTACACAACTTTGTAGAAGTTGCTACTATGACCTCTGCAGACTGCTCACGATAAGTTTTAGCTTCATCGAAAGAAACATCTTCACCATGTGTCCGTGTGACCTCCTCTGAGAAGACAATTTTACTTCACAAAAATCTTACGGCTTTCGTTGCCTAACTTCATGACATAGATGCCTTTCTCAAGCTTTACGCTGCTCTGCTTTGTGTGTGTGTTGTAAACCAGTTTGCCTGAGAGGTTGTAGACAGCTACCTGAACAGGCTGCTGTGCTTTGACCGTGAACTGACCGTCAACGAGCACTACCTGTGCCTGAGCAGTTTCAACAGCGAAGATGCCGGTTTCTAATCGCTTGAAACTTGACCAAGGATAGAGGTTTGCATAGGCGTCTTCGCTACCTTCGGGAACTTTGAGTTCAACGACACTGCGATCAACGTGGAAGAAGATTTCCTTGCCGGTGTTGATGGAAGCAGGGGTTGTGGAGCGCATTTCGAATGTCTCCAGACCAGTGCATTCTCCGAAGGCGCGATCGCTAATCGTTTGCAATGTAGCAGGAAGAGTGACATTGCGGAGCGCGGAGCACTGATAGAAGGCATAGAAACCAATTTCCTCGAGCTTGCTAGAAATTTCGATTGATTCGAGCGACTTGCAGTTTTGGAAGGCATAGTTGCCGATTTTGGTGACGGCATCTGGAATAATTACGCTAGTAACGTCCTGACATCCGTCGAAGGCAGAAGCTGCAATCTCAGTTACAGGATAAGTTACCCCCTTCACCTTGATAATAGCAGGAATCTCGATTTCACCTCGTGGTCGGTTGGTTTCGTTGTAGTTGACACCGTCCTCGTCAGCCTCGGGAGATACCACTGCGTAGCCGTCCTGAAGGAGATAGAAGAGGCCGCCCATAGGAACAACTCCGTCAATGGGAGTTACTTTATCGTCGCCTTCATCGGAAACGCCGAACATTTGGAAGTCGTCGAAGAAGATATAACCGTTATCCGTAGAGAAGGAGATGGTGAATGATGCACTGTTTACGTCATATGGAGCTGTAAACTCATACATGTAGAGTTGCCAGTCGGTGGTCAAACTGATTTCTTTTGCCACATAAAGGGGATTTCCTGTCTTTTCGTCATCAAGATAGAAATTGAAACGCATTGAGAGTTTGTCAGTTGCGTCCTGTGCCTTTGCATAGAAGAGGAGATTGTAAGTGCAGCCCTCTTTGATAGCAAGAATGTTGGGATTACCCTCAACATTAGTGGAAAGGGTCACTCCAGGACTAGGATAGATACGCAAGGCTAGCTTGCCATTGGTGTCCTCAGAGAGATCCTTCTTAACGAGGTCGAATGCAGCCGAAGTTGGAATATACCAGCCCATAGGCTTGTTGTTCTTGGGGTTCAGCTGCTCGAAATCGCCGTACTTGAAGAGGTTGTCGTTGACGGGCTCTGTACCGCCATCTTCACCTTGACCACCATTTTCCTGGCTGCCGTCTTCGAGTTCGATAACAATTTTACCTGCCGTCTGAGTACCATCTGTTTCGTAAACTGCAAAATCATCAAAGCAGATTTTACCATTAGCTGAAGTGAACAAAACTTTCAGACCAGCCTTAACTGTTCCTTCAGCGGCACTATTAGTATATACGGTATATTTTTTCCATTTACCATCTTTCAATGTAATGTCCTCAGAAGTCCAGTTTCCGTTATCTGCATTGTTGGCACCAATCCAGGGAGTTGAAATTTTGATAGTATTTTCACTTTCACTCATAGCCCAAAAGACAATCTTCAACTGAGTACCGTCTTTCACCTTCATGCTTGCGTAATCGGGCTCCATATTATCATTTTCTACATAATTACGCATGGTTCCTTCAGCAGAGGGAGTGACCTCAATGTAACACCATCCAGTATTGCCCTGATAAGGCTTACCATCAAGATGCTTGAGTTCAACTTTGTCGAAGGTCCACAAGTTGGGAGTGCCGGGCTTCAACCAGTTGTCACGGTCAAAGTCGCCGCCTACAATGAGGTTTGTCTGAGCAGGCAAGTTGAAGCAAGCTGTCAGAAACAGAACGAGTAGAAATGTAATTTTTTTCATACAATAAATGTGTTAATTAATAAAAATGTTAGTGATTGGAGGTCTTATTTCGTCGTATAGGGCAATACGAACTTGTGACGGGCACCGAGGAGTATAACCTCGTCACCGCCTATTTCTTCAACAACAACAGGATAAACGCCGGCTGTGATCCCCACCTCGGGACCGCTCACCTGCTTGACCGTAAGGTTGAGTTGCTGTCCCACCTGCGGATTGACAATGGAAGTCATGCTGAGCACGGTTCCTGTGTAGGTAAAAGCATAGCCACCGTATGGACTGCTGACGTTCGACATGATGAGGTCGTGTCCGTCGCGCACCACGCACATACGGCAGGCCATGGCGAGACTGTTGCTGTAGAACTTGCCACCGGTGCTGTAGACACCGATACCGCCAATTTCGTCCACCGGCTTGATGAAGACAATCAGTTCTTTCGTCTCACCGGTAATGGTGGTTGCCTTGATGACGGCCTTTCCTTCAAATAACGCATCGATCTCGATAATGCCACTGTTGCCGTCCCACTTGTAGGTCAGAATGTCATTGGGATCGTCCTTGCTCAGGGACACGATGTCGCCGCCGCCCAACAGAGAGACATAACGGCACTCCTGAGTGGGGAAGAGGCGGATGGTATCGTTGGTGAAGGTGAGTTCGGGGGCAATGATGCTCACATCGAGACGCTGCGACTGGTCGTGGGAGTGAACTACGGTGTAGGCGTCGCCTTCGAGCAAAGCCTTGACCTTCAACGTGTCGTGGTGCACCTTGATATCCATCAGACGCTTGTCGCTCGAGTAAGCGCGATATTTTCCATTGCCGCCCGACAGTATCAGGTGGCGTTCGGTGTCGCGGTTGATGGAGATATGGGTCAAGGCTTCTCCCTTGCCAATCTGGATAGGGGTGAGATACTCAGCCGTCTCTGGTTGGCACGCAGTCAGCAGCAGTCCGGCCATTACCGAAATAAAGAAGGGTAGGATATGTTTCAGCATAATCAGATACCTTTAGGAACATTGACAAAATAAATGAGTCGAAAGTGGCGGTTGTCGCCTTCATCAATCACCACCTCAAGTTTGTCGGTATACTTTTTCGTATCGATGACGATACGATTGTTTACCGGCTCTACCGCTTGTCCGTTCAATTTGTAGGCAATCTTCGCTTCCGAAGTTGCGAGATCGGTGAAGTAGAGCGGAAGTTCTCGGGGAGCGTTGGCATCAATGCGGATGGTGCGCAGATAAGGAACGCGCCTAGGGTCGTCCACCTTGAAGCCCAACGGTTCGGTTTTGAAATTGAGCGTGGCGAACGCTGAATACTCTTGGTCTTTGATCATACGAACCTTCACGGTATATTCGGTGTCGGGTTCAAGATTTTCAATTGTATGGTGAATGTCCGTAGTTCGCACAGGCTGTTGCCCTTCCAACTGGATTTCCCATTTGATACCAGTCAGCAGTGTTTTGTTCCACTGAATGTCCACCTCTCGCTGGTAGGACTTTTCAATACGGAGCTGCTGCGGCTGGCGCGGCCTCTGGGCAAAAGCCGTTCCCAGCACCACAAAGCACAAAGTAAGGAGAAATATGATTTTTCTACGCATAATGATCAACGTTTGATTTGTTCTGAACTAATGCCAAAGGGCTTACCAATCTCGTCTGCCAGGTACAGCAGCGAACCTTCGCTCTCCGCTCCGGCGCGCATGCGGTCTGCATCCCACAGTCCACGGCCTTCGGTCACCGACGCTATCAGCTGGAGCAAGCGTTCGCGGGTATAATACAACTGTCCCTGCGCATCACTGGCAAACTGGAGGGCATACATGAAACCGATGCCCTGAGATACGAAGCTGAACGCATAGCGCGGGTCTTCCTCGAGATTGGCTACGGTGTTCGGCCCCAGCAGGCAGTACATCGCACGGATGGCAGCCACACGTGAGAGTTCGTTGACGATGACCTTGCGATACTCCATCATCCGTCCGTAGTCGAAGGTTTTCATCGCCAAGCGCCCGTAAGCAAAGGCTTCGAAGATGGTGCGGTGGCTGTCCTTCATGATGAGCAACCCATCGGCCTGCGCCAGTTTCTGCCAGAAACTCTTATAGTAGCCGTAGGCCAAGTCCCAATGGTGTTCAAGCATCGTATAGTTGCGTCCCGGAGGCAGCACCACGTTCTGATGTGCATCGCGAACCGCTTCGCTGGCAAAAATGCGCTCGTCGAGGTGAACGTTGAGTATCTTGTCCAGGTAGACCGCTCCGTTCATGTAGTTGCGCCACACTTCAGCCACCACGAGTCCTTTCTCGTTGACGAAGATGAGATTAGGGTCAGTGATGTTCGTCCCGATGAAACCCGTTTCACCCTCGACTGCTTCACGGTTGCGCACACTCGAAGGTTGCGACGCATAACCGCCAGAGATGTGGCGCGATTCGTTGACCAAGGAATCAAGGGCCTCTAGCGCGGCGGAACGATAGCCCTTGCAGCGATCTGAGGTAGCGACCTCGTCCTTCGGGGCGATGCCGTAGATACCGTCTGAATAGTAGCCAGCCATCAGTTCATACTGCGAATCGTTCATCAGGCGAGCATGGCGCAGATAGCTTTCAAAAATGATATTGACCGGTGTCGAGATGAACTCACACTCCTTGTAATCGACACTACTGATGCCGTTGCGCTTGAATGCATATTTGGGCGGATTGAGATCGTTCCAAATGAAGGAACTTTCTGGAGTCTCGTCGAGGTTGTTCTCGCAGGCGCCCATACCGCCCAGCGACAAGACCAGCAATAAAATCCTAATCGTTTTCATGTCCATGGTTTTAAGGGAGTACAACATACTTGCAGTAAGGATAGGGCAGCATCACCTGACCTTCGTCATTCTGATGCTGCTCGGTTTGGAGCACGATGGGCTCGCTGCTGTCATCCAAAGGAATAGCGGTGATACTCGCCTTCATCGAGGTGTTGCGCGGACCCGCTCCATTGACACAAAGCAGGAGCTGATGACCCGACTGCACTTTGAAACGGATTTCGTGGTCCTTGCCACAGCGCATCTCGTAATCCTGTGTAGGCTTTTCCCCTTTGAGTTCTTCAAACTCCTCAGGATCCATGAAGTGGGTATTCTTGTTTGAACTGATGCTCACCAATTCTTTTTTCTCGTTCACGAACCGAACGAAATAGCGGGCTGCATCCGTCTTTACGAAGTTCTTGTCATCGTACCGGTATCTCAGCACCACTTCATAGATGGTCGGATCATACACGTTTTCCTCGCCTTTATACACAAAGGTCTTCTTCGTGACGAAAGCATCTTCGTTGCGCACGATGGTGGCTCCGGTTTCGTCCTCATAGTCCTCAATACCTTCGAAGGGGAAGAGCGCATCGTAGTCTTCGGATGCGGGATCATCTTCGATCTTGTTGCATGCTGTCAGGCAACACAACGCACAAAGGGCAACTATTATTTTTTTCATATCTAGCATCATCATGAGTTAGAGGGGTTGATTGGCGATGACCGCTTCCATACCAGTATATTCGCCGTCGGGATAGCGGTGCTTGCTGCCATAAAAATATTTCTGATATACCGCAGAGTAGACCCGGACGAGTTCGCAGCGGAACGTGTCGTCTACCCGTTCAAAATCAGAGAAGATGTATTTGTCGTTGAGACGGATGCCCGGGTAAAACTTTAAGCCGATATCGGTCCCTACGTAGCCCGAACCCAGAGCCTGCACTTCCTTGGGGAATTCGCCGTGAACCTGATTTTCCACTTTCTCGAAGAGGAAAACGGTATAACGTTGATCGCGCATCCCCTTTGAGCGATCGGGTGTCTTGATGGGATAATCAGAGCGGAAGAAAATGCGGTCACCCTGACGGATGCTGATTTGCGGATTGGTCATTTTCTCAAAGAAAATACGGTTGGCATGGGCTCGCTTCAATACATCTGTCCCTTCTTTTTCACCCATCCGCTCAAAGAGAATGAGCTCCCGTGCTGGCTCCACATAGTTGCCCGAGGTGAAGAGGTCGTTGCCATCCACGTCTACCCCTTTGTAGTAAAAATCGCCCGTACCGCAGTAGTTGCTGTTGACGAGACTATGCAGATAAGTGAAGGTCGTGAAACTCAGTTGTGTCATCATACCCTGCTTGACGAGATATTCGCTCAGTTTGGGCGTAACACAGGTTTCCCCATTGTCGTCGCTCGTCATGGTCACCCTGCCCTCAGGAGAAAAGTTCATGACAAACAGCTTACCGCCGTATCCCATATCCTCAGGATCGTAGTCGTACTCCCGGATATTGCGGCTGAGATCGCTAAAAAGCAACGAGTCGGTCTTGGGAAAATACACGACCTTCCACCCCCTGGGTGCGGAGGTAAGTTTGTCAAGCAGTTCCTTCTGATACTGAAGCGAACGAAGCGTGGCATCATCTAGCGACACCGTATCGTCTTGGCAGGAAGTCAGCGCAACCGTCAAGGCCGCCATCCCTGAAAAAAAGAAGTTTTTCAAATATTTCATTTGTATCGCTTTAATTTTTTAAGACTCAGTTTCTGCAGCACGTGGAGTGGAATCTTTACCTCCTTTTTGAAAAAATCCAGCATCATGTCGCGCTTCTCCACGAGTTCCCGATGCCGTTCTTCGAGTGTCGCCTTTTCCTTTTCGTAAAACATATCTTCAGACTCCACATTAGGTTCGCGGGCCTCTTCCATTTTCTTGCTGATTTCCTTCGGTGTGTGCATCAAGTGCACACTGATCATTTCTGCGAAGTCGTCCTCAGCCGAAAGGAAAGAGAAGTAGGTAAACATGCCGTTGATGAGTCCATAATTGGCCATACCGAAGAGCTCCAACGGGTTGTCCATATACTTCAGGCGCTTGGCGATGAACTCAGTTGAGCCGGCGGTGTAATAGGGCTTGCTGATACGCGAGAAAGCATCGCGGTCGTAAGGAAAGACTTCGAGCAATCGCTTGGCAAACTGGTGGTGAACACTGCGCATAAGCTTGTAGACACACCCATAGTTGTCTGCCGAGAAGGTGTTGACATTGAAAAGATACATCTCCACGTGGGTAGCCTTGGGATTGTTGAGAAGTTCCACCCCGTTGCCATCCTGGTTGGGTCCACCGAACATATAGATCTTCAATGGTTTCTTGTCGAGAAGAAAATCCTTTCCCCCTGTGTTCGACGAGGTATAGACGTCTATCCACAAGTCCTTGATGGTGCGAAGCACCGCCTTGATATGGGTTGTGTCGGGTGGGGTGGTGAACCCCTGTATAGGAGCCGTGTATTTGTTCCACCTGTATTCAACAGCAATCCCGTAACGCGTCGTGATACTGTCCGCAATCCATTGGTCCAGTGCAGTGTACTGCTGCTGTCCAGCCAGACTGTCTACCACACTCTCGGGCGAGAGGTCATCTTCGCTGCAAGCAGCCATTAGGAAAAGGGGAACAATAAAAAGTAATTTGAATATTTTCATTTTGAATAGGAGATTAAAACCAAAATCATTCGTAATCTTTAAGGATGGTAGTACTGGTCCTCGACGAGGCGTGGATTCGGTTCGAGACCACGGTTGATGGCTTCTATCGGAATCTGGAGAACTTTGCGGAAGTCCTCCTTCTCGAGGGCACGATACTGAGGATCTTTCGTCTTGCGCTTCACTGGCAAATAGAAGCGGCGGATGTCAAACCAGCGGAGCCCTTCGTGGATGAATTCCTTCTGGCGGAAATCCGTCAGTGTCTTCACCAAAGCGAGTTGATGGATGGTCATGCCGTAGAAGGGTGTATAGAGATCGTAGTTGTCCGTACTTGTCCAGAGGTAACTCTCCTTCGGACAAGGAATCTCGAGTTCGAACTTCGCCAACATGTAGTCCTGAAGTTCAACGATAGCTTCATCGTAGTGCTGCAACATGGTCAGCGCCTCGATGCGGTTGAGCATCACCTCGTCGGTGGTGAAGAGCACATTGTTCACGTATAAGCCACGAGGACGTTCACCGGTGGCACCGCTCTGGTTCACTTCGATAAATTTGGGGATGTATAATCCGTCAACTGTTGCAGCAGGCTGTACAAAGGGAAAGGTGGTACGCAGGTTGAGTTTTTTGTAGTTAGAGCAACCGTCAATACCTTTCTTGTCGTAAATGTCAACGATGCTGCTCAACGTTGAACCATATTTCTGGTTGTCGAGGTCGCGTGCGAGACGTGACTCCGTGCTCACCACGAGCAAGTTGCTCGGATGCTCGGCCTTGCTGTAGTCGTAGGCACGGGTGAGATCGGCGTTGTAACCGTTTCCCCAGTAGCGGAGCACTTTTTTCGGGTCACGGCCAAGCACATACTTGGAGTATTGTATCACATTCTCCCATTCGCCCTTCATCAGGTAGAATCGAGTGGCAAAGGCATAAGCCGCTTTCTTGTTGAAGTGGAATTTCGGATACTTATACCAAGTGTCGTCCACAAGAGTAATGCCATATCTCAAGTCCTTCTCAATCCGTTCGTACACCCCAGCCACAGTGCCGCGATCATAACCCACCAAGGCATGCTTCTCGGGCTTCGTCATATAAGGGATGCCTAGATCCGTCTGCGACTTGATAGTACCATAGGGCTCCGACCAGATGTTCACCAACATGAAGTGGAGGTACGATCTCAGCAGGAAGGCTTCACCGTAGAGCGCCTTGACGCGCGGAGTCTTGGGGAAGCCGGCGAGCACCTCAAGCGCCTTGTTTACCTGGGCAATGCCTTTATAGCAAGCGTTCCAGTAGTTCAGTGGGGTGTCAATGTCTTCTTGGTCATAGTCCTGCCAGAAGAACATCGCTTCATTTAAACGGTTGTGTGTACCCTTCACCCTCATCCCCACATTGTCTGTGCGCGATTCGAGGAAGTTGGCATAACTCGCATCAGGATAGGCTCCCGCTAGGAGTTCAGCGATTTTCTCTTCGGTATCCAGACTCGTCTCCAACGAGGAGTTTGGGTTCACATCAAGAAAATCCTGGCAGGAGCAAAGGAGTAAAACACCAGTAAGGCAAGTGATTATCTTTCTCATTCTTGTAAACTTTTTTAGATAGCTAAGTTGAGCGTCATGGTGTATTGTCTTGGAGTCGGCATGGACACACCGCCGGATTTGTAATACTCAGGATCCTGCCCGTTGAGCCTTTTGTCGGAGTAAATAAGGAAAGGATTAGTAGCATTTAAACGAATGGCCAAACTGTTGATGCGAAGGAAGTCACTAACGCGCTCTGGGCAGGTGTAGGAGAGGGAGATATTTTTCATTCTGACGAATGTACCGTCAGCTACTCTCATTTGCGAATAATTGTAAGTATTGTAGGCACGTTCAATGTTCTCCTTACCGTAGAGATGGATGATCTCGGCAGAAGGCAGTGTTGGCACATGGGTTTGCAGTTCGTCGCCAGCTGCCATCCAACGGTCTCTGTAATCCTTGGAGAATACGTTCAGGTCGACAAACTCGGGGTCGAAGGTCTGGTTGAGACGGATTACGTTGCCGCCCTGCATCGTAATGAGGAAGGAAAACTCAAGATTCTTGTACTTGAAGGTATTGGTCAGACCACCCATATATTTGGGTTCGGTAGATCCATGATAGATCAGATAGCTTTTGGTATACTGCGTATCGGTGAAATCTGCTCCGGTAATGCTACTGTGTTCTGACTGTGTGGGATAGAGGCCGAAGTCGAAAGTCGGCAGACCCAGACCGTTGAGCCCCTGGAAGTTGAAGGAGAACAACGAACTGCGGGGATAGCCCACTATGTTTCCATGTCCAGTACCGCTGACCATGTCGAAGGCATTGGGGGTGTTGAGCAGACGGGTGATTTCCTGTTTTCTTGCACTCACGTTAAAAGACGTAGACCAGGTGAAGTCTCCACGGTCAATGTTCTTGCTGTGCAAGGAAAGTTCTACACCCATTGTACGCATATCGCCGAAGTTGGCATATTTGTAATACTGCCCGCCAACACCTGAAGTACGCACAATATCGATAAGGTCGAACGATGAGCGGTTGTAAAAATCCAAGGTAGCAGTGTAACGATTTTTGCAAAAACCCAGATCGAAACCGATGTTGAGCTCATACATTTTCTCCCAAGTGAGGTCTCGATTCTCCAGATGCTTGATCTGCAGACTGTTTTCCTTGTCGTTATAGTCGATACGGTTAATCAGTTGGTTCTTGAAAACTGCATTACTGTTGACCGCATGTTCATTCATTTTCGCAGTCAAACCAAAACTTGTCCTGACTGCCAGTTTGGAGAGATAAGGATGGTCCTTCAGGAAATCCTCTGTGTGAGCATTCCATTTTCCTCCGACATTCCATGTCGGTAACCAACGGGAACGAGCGCCTTTTCCTGCTGCATTTGAACCTTCATAGTTGACCACTACGTTACCGACATATTTTCCGGAATAAGAATAAGTGGCGCTACCGGAAAAGGTGATACCACGGTCGGCATATTCTGTCAGACCAAAATAGCTGTTGTTCTCATTCGACAACTTGTCGAAGATCAACGGACTTGTGAATACCTCGTTGCCATGTTTGTACTGTATGCCATAGCCACTGAAAGGATTGACAATACGGTCGGTCCGTCTGATCTCGGTAAAGGCAAAAGCACGAAAGCTATGCACACCGAACGACTTGTTGAAGTCGGCTGCAAAACGGGCGGTATAGTTCTTCATCGACGTATTGGTCTTATTGAGGATACCGCCTTCGTTGAGTGCCACCAGGGGTTCTTTGGTGGGATCGGCATAGTCCCGCAACAAGTAGATATTTTCTTTAGCTACCAGCGGAGTTTCATTGGCTTGGAAAGCTCCGATGATATTAGAACCTTCGAGAATCTTATGGAAATTCTCGGTTTTTGCCTGGCGGTAGGATAGCAAGCCCTTGAGTTCTAGCCAAGGTTTCACTTTATAAGTCAAGTCGGCCTGTACGTTCCAATCAAGGACATCGGTTTCCATGTAGTTATTGTCGTATTCATTGAAGATATTGAACGGTGCCCAGTTGTTACGGTAATACTCCATCTGTCCCTGTTCATTGTAAGGTCGCAAGGTCCTGCTGGTCCCGAGTGCATAGGAGAAAGGATTGATATCAAAATCTCTTTCAAACTTACCTAAAACCATGTTCTTGTGCTGTGCAATTGTACCCGGCGAACGTTGGTCACGGGCGTTGCCCTGCATGGAAAGCGTGGCACTGAAATTGTCTCCGAAATAGAATGTATTCTTCAGATTTGCTGTGATGCGCTGCACATTGTCTGCCATTGTCCATCCTAAATCCTTGTAGAAACTGAGCGAGGCATAGAGACTATTGTGCTCGCCACCACCTGAGAGACTGACGGTGTGGCTGTGGATGGGCTTAGTTGTGAAAAGATGTTCGAACCAGTCGGTATTCGCATATTCACGCGAACGTAGGAATGCATTTTTTCCAGTTTCTGTATTAGGAATATAATAAGTTCCCGTAGCAGGATTAATGGTGTTCTGACCTTTGTAAAGTTGGTAGTACACCCCACTACGTCTGCCATAAAGAGTATTGGCTACAGAGAAATAGCCTTTGTTTTCCATTTCTTTGTACAAAGACATCGTTTCCTGTGAGTTCATCAAGTCGAACTCGTCGTATTTCGGACGCTGACGGAAAGAAAGTTCAGAACTGTAGGATACTTGGGTAGGGGTGTCCTTGCTACCTCTTCTTGTCGTGACTACAATGACCCCGTTCAAGGCGCGGGCTCCATAGATGGATGTGGCGGAGGCATCCTTCAAAACTTGGATTTCCTCAATATCCGACGGATTGATACCGGCCACTGAAGAACCAATCAATGTGATGGCGTCACCCGACACCAGATCGTCTACACTCAAGTTTACCAGGTCTTCATGAACCACGCCATCAATGACCCAAAGCGGTTGGGTGTTCCCTAAGATAGAGGCGCCACCACGGATATTGATTCGCGGTGCAGCACCAAAACTGCCTGATACATTTTGAATAGACAATCCTGGTATCTGACCTTCCAGCATACGAGATACGTCTGCAATACCGTTGAGCTTGATTTCTTCCATTTTCACCGAGGAGGAAGCTCCGGTAAACACGCGGCTCTTGATTTTCTGGTAGCCTGTCACTACGGCTTCCTCAAACTGCTGGTTCCCATACATCATGACGGTCATCTTGGCATCTTTTATCTTGACGTATGCCGGTTTCATTCCGAGACTATGAACGATTATCACCTGACCCTTTTCGCCTTTGATGCGGAATTTACCTTCGAAATCGCTTTGGACAAACTTTTTGCTGCCTTCCAAATTGATGCGGGCCCCTGGAATGGCGGCGCCATCTTCATCCTGAACAATACCTACCACTTCTACAAGCGCCTGCGCCATACTTTGCGCTGGGAGTAGACTGGCAGATAGCATAAATAGGAAAGCGGTGTTTTTTATTCTATTCTTCATAAGAGAACTTGCATTTTTTGTGTTACTTACCTAAGGTATATCTGCAACCAACAGTGATACCAAGGGGATGGCCTGCACGTAGCCCCGAGGGATGACGGGATACCAGATAGCGCTTGTTGGTTAGGTTCATTGCGTTGACGTAGAATGTCAAGAATTTGAAAGGATGCGCTTGCAAGGAAGCATCCAGTATGACATGCGACGGGACTTTCTCTGATTCGGCGATGGAGCCCTGTCCTGGAATAGTACGCATGTCACTTTTGTAGTTTACACCTAAATTGAACTCAAAGATATGATAGTTCACACCAAGCTGAGCGTTGACAGTATGCTTATAGATATAGGGTATTTCATCACCTACCTTGACAACTCCCCAAGAGTTGCTGTCAAAGTCGTTGCCGATACGGGTGTTGGTTAAAGTGTAGGACAACTGTAATGGTAACTTTACCTTCCAGTCCTTAGGCAAGAGGTTGCCGCTAAAGAGACCTTCAAGACCGCCAATCTTCGCCTTACCAACATTGAACTGGTCTAAACTTCCGGTACCGCCGGAAGCGGCGAGGTCGCTACCCAACATATGCTTGTAGTCGTTATAAAATCCGATAACTTCAAAACGGAAAAATCCATCGAAATAGCGAACACCAATTTCACTGTTAATACTGCTCTCCGGTTTCTGATACCATTCGGCACTAGGAGGGGCAAAGCCTTTGTGAACACCTGCGAAGGTGGAAAACTTTTTAGAGATTTGGTAATTGACACCAATGCTAGGGATAATAGCACGGGCATCGTTTGGCGTTTCTTCGCGTACCTTACCTGTGCGGTCAAGGTCTTCCTTCGTATAGTCTTTCTTCAACAGCCGGATGTCTTCATATCGTACTCCTGCATTGATAGTGAAATCCTTGAATTTAAGTTTAGAAAGCGCATAAAGAGAATAGGTCTTCGCAGATGTGATGCGGTTGGCCTGTTCACCGTGAATACCCGGACGATAGAGCACCATCTTGTGGTTTACCATAGAGTAGGAGTCGTCCCATTGGAAACGGTCCTCTTCATCGTAATGGTAGCGGGCACCTATTTCATTATCAATTTTACCATGTTCTATCCAAAGGGTGTGTTCCGCTTTCATCTGCGCACCACGAGAGATATAATTTCTATTGTTGGCTCTTACAAGAAGGGCATCACCTACACGGTCGGTTCTACCGGTCATAATGTCAAAATACGCCTGGTTGGTGTCAGGATCATCCAAAATATTGGAGATATTCAACTTTTCTTTTGGTTCATTTCCAACACGTACTTCGTTGAGTTTATACCAGTTACGGTGATAGCGGTTAAGATACAAATCTGCAGACATTTTGAAGTCGTAATTATACTTCATCATGTAGGATAACACATACTGGTGATGCTGGGTCTTCATTTCGTCCATTTGCGAACCGTGATAGCGAAGGAAATGATCTTTATCAAAGTCTTCCTTGCTAAGTCCCAAGTAGGTCTCGTCTGATTTCTCATCAGCGTAACCATATTTTAATTCTAAATAATGATTGAGTCCTCCGTAACGATTTGTTTGTGCCATAACTTTAGCAATGAAGTCGTTACGATAAAAACCGTCACCATGTCGGTCCTCATAATGTTTAAAACCATCCGATTGATAACGTAAATATTCGACCATATAACCCAAATGCTCGGTGCGATTACCAATGTGCACGTGTCCTTTCAGAGTATTGTTCATCCCATACGAGAATTCAGCCTTTCCTCCTAATGCGGATGGGATAGGAGTTGACAGCATGTTGACAGCACCACCGGTAGTAAATGGACCGTATTGTACTTGGCTGCTACCTTTCAACACTTCGACAGCACTCATACGGGCAGCATTGGGAAAATAGTAGGCTGCAGGTGCAGAGTAGGGGGCTGGAGAAATCAATATACCATCCTCCATCAAGGTGATACGTTCGCTACGCTCAGCCTTAGTTCCGCGCATACTTATATTCGGACGAAGGCCATAGCCGTCCTCTTCATACATATTGACGCCAGGAACGGATTTAAGCATACGGTTGATATCGGTATAATTGAATTTCTCAATTTCTTGCGGAGAAATGTAATAAGCCGAACCGGTACGGTTACGGGCTCTAAACTTGCTACCCAGTATAGCCCTAGATGAAACAACGGCCTCTTTTAGCGTGTTTTCTAGACTATCAGGACGATTATGGGTAGACGTCTGTGTTCTTATGCTGTCAGCTGACACATAAGTAGGATTGAAGTGAATAGGAAGTCCGAGGCTATTGACCATCAGACTTACTAATATTGCAGAAGCACCGCTCATCTAATTATTATTTTAAAATCAAAATGTGATACTAGGCAGGTTTTCATAAAGGCAAATTCCGCCTTAGTAAAAGTCTGTCGTTAATCGTATAATGTCGTGTGACTTGATCGATACCGAAGAAAAGTTTGGCGACACTACTTGTGGTTTTCTTTTCGTTGAGTGTGAAGGGTAATACTTTCCGGAGAATAGAAGATTGTGATGTAAAAAAGGTAATTGTGATTGACTTTTCTTCCTTCCCCTCCCCAACAATCATGATTATATGATTACTTTTTGGGTGGATACTATTTAAATTTTATGATGCAAATTTAATACTTTAGAAAAGATTTCACAATCCTCAATTTTAGGTAATCTTTTGCATTCGTTACTATTCGATTGGGTACATAAAAGAGGTAAATCCCCCAATTTTAGGTATTGCATATTGACGTCTTTTTTATAAGGACTATGAAGAAGACTATGATTCTCAAAAACAAGTTTGCAAGCATCCTTAGAGTTGTAAGGATCTATTATATCTAGACTGGACTCCACAAAGCATAAGTAATATTTACTCTATTTGCTTTTGAATAAAAGACGCTGTGTGAATGTGGTATATGGTACCGTAGATATCAAATATATAATTATACACAGTATTACTCTGTAGTGTCTATATTTGACGGAATAATCTATGGTAGATAGCCTAGGTGATTACTATATCACTACTTATACCTCTTTTATTAGATAACAACCTTGTGAATCCGGTTGTTTATCTTCACCAAATAAGAACCCTTATTCAAAGAGATGATACTCTTGTCTTTTACAGTTGCAGCATACACGATTTTACCAGACACATCAAGAACTAACACCTTCGCAGGTTCCTTTACGTTTACGGACAACTTGCCCCGACCGATAGAGAACAGTGCATTTTTTATACCTTGCTCAGAGATACCAGTGCTCTTCATCTTCTTTGTAAGGGAGATATCATCAAAATAAACGTAGTCGTTTCCGGTAGAGAAAGTAATACCGAAAGAAGCGCTGTTTACGCCAGCAGGTACCTTTACCTCGTAAGTATGCAAGGCCCAATCTTGCTTAAAGCCTTCTTCTTTGGCAATGTATACCGGGTCATCAACTGTATCATTGTTACCATACCATGAGAAGTGTGCTGAGAATTTATCTTTAGCACTCTTTCCCTTTGCCCATAAAGAAAGGACATATGTCTCACCTTGGTTCACATTCAAAATATTAGTAACACCATTGACGTGAGTCGTGATACTGGTGTTGGAAGTAGGTAATACACATAGCGACTGCCTTCCTGTTGATCCTGTCGCAACTTCATCACTGAGCTGTATATCAGTGGCGTTTTGTAAGTACCAACCCATTGGTGTCTTGTAGGACGGATTGACTTCTTCAAAGTTGCCATACCGGAAGAGATTGTCTGAAGTCACTATTGGTGTCTCGGGTGTTTGACCGTCCTTATCTTCTTCAACAATGATGTCACCCGCCTGATGGTTTTCTGTGTCTGCGGTCACTGAAAAATCGTCGAAAGATATAATACCGTTGGAAGTATCAAACCATACTTCCAAACCTGCGACGGCTGTAAGGTTAGAAACTATCCCGGAAGGAGCTGCATCAGTATATAACGTGTAACGCTTCCACACTCCACCATCCAACTGGATAGCAGGTGAAGTCCAGGATTTGCTTGATTTTCCATTAGCATCATACCAAGGTATGTGTATCTTGATGGCATTGTTCTCTTTGCTCTTCGCCCAAAACGTGATGACATATTTTGCAATACTAGTAGCTCTGATGCAATTATACCTTATCTTCATTTCTTCATTCACTCTGTAATTCATCATCTTGCCGCCAACTTTAGCCGTGACATCAACATACCTCCATCCTTTGTTGTTGGGATATGACACAGATTCTATTAGTTGAATATCTAGCCCGTAAAAATTCCACAAATCTGGCAGACGGTTATTATGCTGGTTAACTATGTCAAAGTCTCCGCCAGCGATTAGATTGGATTGTGCATACAAGCCAATACATGAGGAAAAGACGAGTGTAAGTAGTGTAGTTTTTTTCATATGAACTGAGTAAATAATTTAATGTTATTGCTTTTGATTTATAGGGTCGAATCTCCTTTTTCAAAAAGAAATCCATGCTGAGCAATTATCCGCCATGCATATTGCAGCCACCAGATATGTCGAATTTCCAGATCGCAATCATCAGAGTTTCTTTATTAAATACATAGAGAACTGAATCCAAAAGTTGCATACAGAAATCTCATATTCATGACAACCTAAATATTCAAAAAAATCCCTCAACCTTTAGAGATTCTCTTTTGGCCAAGGGATTCTTCAACAATTTAATATAACTATGTAAAACTGAATAAGAAAAAATATTTATCGATAGATTGATTTCATTGCTCGTTCCTCTTGCCTTATCCTAACGAAAAGAACCAACATATAAATATGTCCCAAAAACAAGAGGGTAAACCAGGCATTGCACAACAAAGCGAAGCCAACTAACTCAGGAATAATACTTAAAAAATAGTTAGGATGCCTGAATGTCCGGAACAACCAACCATTTTCAAGTCGATGATTGGGAAGAATATAAATTTTTAATGTCCAAATATCCCGCAAGGTATAGATAACTACAAATAATACTAGATAACCAAATGTCATCAGACCTAAACCGATTGCAGAAATTACATTGAAATCCACTGAAGTTTGATAGGCTTCAAATAGACTGGAGAAATAAAAGGTAATATGCAGTAGAGTTAGCAACACTGAATTTAGTCGGCCGTATTGCACCGCACCTTTTTTTCTCAGACGCTTTTCATTCACGACAGAGAAGGCTAAGGTTACCAATCTTATGGCAAAGAAGATGCTGAATATCGTTATTATAACACCCATGTTTGGAAGGATAATATGAATTTATATTACTTTGAAATTTATAAACAATTAGCTATTGATAATTATCCGATGACATAATAGATCTGGACTTCATAACAATTTATCTTAACAACGAACAACAATGCAAAAACCCCTATATAATAAAATCAAAAAATACATTAACATATATATTATAATATTTATACAACCTATAAATCTTTGCTCATTACTGTTTTGATCTAGCCATTCACTTTCTTTCTATGCTTCCAATGGAAAGAACTCTTGTCTGCTGACACTAATCAATAAAAACGCAACAACTTATTGCCCAATCACCAGAAGGTATTTCATGACATAGTGCCATGATTATTATTCATTTGTAAATCTCAGGATACATGCTGAATTTGCATGTGGCAAAATCTATGCATTCATTTCAATCGTTCACGAAACAGTTCTGAGAAGAATAGGGGTATTTACAGAATAAATCGTTAAAAGAAAAGAAGGTGCGAAACAGTTACTCATTTTTCCGAAGATGCCATTTAATTAGATTCTTTATTGAAAAGATTAAAAAGCCATCTAGGAGGTGACAGTATTGCTTGTCTCTGTCCCAAGTGGAAGCATGTGCGGTTGGGTTCTATATTTACGTTTCATGGACCAAATCATCAAAGCGCTCCTTTTAAAGTCGGTCTGGTATCCGTAGGCTTTATATTCTAATGAATCATACGACATATCTTAACTTTATGGCGTTTACACAAACGCGTAAGTTCATAAATTCGGACATCATCACGTGGAGTTTTCTGTCGTTAGGCTCTCACTGCTGCAAAGAGATGATTTACGTATTAATATAATGGTTTATACCTAAAATTAAAATTCTTTAAAATCAATTACCTATGAAGAAAATAGCATTTTTGCTCACACTGGGAGCAATGGTCTGCTTTCAAGAACTGCCAGCTACCAATCCTGTACGACGGGTGGTTACTGTAAAGCAAAGTGACGGAAGCACTTTAGCAGTGAGGAAAGAAGGCAACAGCCGATATGCGTTCTATTCGACCATTGACGGTATCGCACTTCTACGTGGTAAAAACGGAGATTTGCAATACGCAAGGATAATTGGTGATGAACTGTTGCCCTCCGGTCATTGCGCTCATGAGCGCCATTTGCGGACTCTTGGTGAAAATGAAACGCTTTTAAAAGAAAGTGTCACTACAAAAATGGCATTCCAAAAACTAGACGCATTGTATCCTTCTACGCACAAGCACAGCAGGGGAATGGGAAATCTGACACATGATGGTATCGGTATCTATGGTGAACCAGGAAGTGGACCTGTAAAAAGTATCGGAACTCCCACCATTCCGGTAATTATGGTGGAGTTTCCCGACCGTAAGTTCTTGCCTGGAACAAATCAAGAAAAGGTAAGTCGTATGTTGAACGAAAAAGGATACAATGATGAGAGGTTTTGCAAAGGCAGTGTGAAGGATTATTTCACTTCCCAGTCCAACGGACTTTTCATTCCTTCTTTTGAGGTTGTGGCAAAAGTAGAAGCGGCCCAGTCCTATGCTTACTATGGTAAAAACGGTTATAACGGCCGAATTGACACCAATGTGAGACAGCTCATTAAAGAGGCGATAACCTTGGCTCACCAAAACGGAGTCCGCTTCAAAAAATTCGCAAAGGATGCCGGAAGAGTGCCATTAGTCAGCATCATTTATGCAGGACCAGGGGAGCACTCTGCTTTTGAATTAGGGTCAGAAGATTACCTCTGGGCACACTTCAGTGAGACCAGTTTCACAACTCCAGACGGTGTGGTCATCAATTCCTATTTCGTGGGTAACGAAACTCAGCAAACTTACCGAAAGCATGCAGACGGCAGTCTGGAGATAAAGAATACTAGAATCGATGGTATAGGTGTATTTTGCCATGAATTCGGACATGCTTTGGGATTACCAGATTTTTATCCGACACGAGGCAATGAAAAATTAGATACTCCGGGATTCTGGTCCGTAATGGACTACGGTCAATTCTTTTATGAAGGCTATGCACCTATAGGATACAGTGCATTCGAAAGAAGTTCGTTGGGATGGATCGATCTCAAGGAACTTACAGATGCACAATATGCTGAACTCTATCCATTCGGACAGGAAGAAAAAGGCAACACCGCATACGTTATCCGTAACGATGCCAACGAAAAAGAATACTATATTCTTGAAAATCGTCAACCGGGTATCTGGTATCCAGAACTGATGGGAAAAGGATTGCTTATCACCCATGTGGATTTCGATGCCAACATGTGGGCATACAATACGGTGAACAATGAAAAGGAACATCAGCGTTATGAGGTGATTCCTGCTGATAATGTAAAAAACGGATATGAAGGTAATCGACCTAAATGGGATTATTTCAAAGCAGATCTATTCCCAGGACTAACTCAGGTTACAGAATTTACCGACAGTTCCCGTCCTTCATCAAAAGTGTATATGGGCGGTCAACTCAACAAACCTATGTATAACATCAAGTTGGAAGGTGATGTCCTCTCTTTCAGTTTTAAAGATAAACAAATAACCGGAATTTCAAAGACTAAAGTCAACGCTTCAGAAGAGGAAGAGGAAATCTTTACCTTGACTGGAAGAAAAATTGGAAGGAATGAGGTATTACTTCCTGGTGTCTATCTGGTAAAAAAAGGCGGCAAGGTTCGGAAAATGTACAGAAAGTAGGAGAGGTGTTCTGTACAGATTTTATGCGTTAAGACTATTCATCATGGTTATTGCAGAACCAAAGATAGTAGAAACTTTCATCTTTCAATTTTACTTCAGCATAAGGGTGTCTACCTCTGTTTGCGTTCCTATAGTAGAACACAGGATCAATACTGATTTAGATTACATAAAGAGTTGCTACTTGTTAGGGAGATCAGCAGAAGGGAATACAACAAAACTAAACGGAAACGATGAAGAGCCACTAAGCATATATCTTAATGAAAACTTATTCTAAACGCCGCTGAACATTCAATGTCCTATCCTAATTTACTATAGGAAATTAGGTAGACAATCTATAATTTAAATGAAATAAATGAAGTTTTACCCACCATACAAATTCATAAATGCACCTACCTTTAATCAAACTTAAATTATTATTATTAACTACTTTTCCTCTAATTGGTCAAGCTCAGGAGTTAAGTATAGGCAATATCGCCATTGATATCACAAAATCTGGTGACATTCATTCTGCTGATATCAAAGGATCGGTTCACTTTGATGCTGATACCAAAACTTTGACATTGGACAATGTTGTGTTGCAGAATGCTAGCATTCGCAATCTCCAAGTAGACTGGCTGAGTATTCGTATCAAGGGTAAAAACCATATTACCAACAAAACTGGAGCTTTATTGGCTCACTAGCAAAAGTCCGTGGAATTAGCTAATGGCCATAGATGATATTTTAGA
>SAMEA104404097__coassemble_839_pt1 | contig 27852 bp, 22 predicted proteins | sample SAMEA104404097__metabat2_low_PE_059 | metagenome-assembled genome bin SAMEA104404097 (sample SAMEA104404097) | Balaenoptera acutorostrata | reverse complement strand
GATTTTCAATGGCGGTGTGGTGCTGAACGGCAGAAGCCGTCCACTACGATGAATGTCTGTGCTATGTCGGGTCAATGATTGTTGGTGAGATTTTCAATGGCGGTTTGGTGCTGTACGGCAGAAGCCGTCCACTACGATGAATGCCTGTGCTATGATGGGTCAATGATTGTTGGCGAGATTTTCAATGGCGGTGTGGTGCTGAACGGCAGAAGCCGTCCACTACGATGAATGTCTGTGCTATGTCGGGTCAATGATTGTTGGTGAGATTTTCAATGGCGGTGTGGTGCTGAACGGCAGAAGCCGTCCACTACGGCAAACTCTGGTGATGTCCCCTTCTTTGGGTCGCATTAACCACATTTCATCTAGACAAAAGAATGAAAATCCAAATCTAAATTTCTACGGCATTCCTTGCCATTCATTTCGTAGGTCGATGGGGTTGGTTCATCTGTGCTTTCCATTCTTTATATTCTTTTTCCAAATCTTTTACGATTTCAGGTTATTTCTCCGCGAGATTCTGATTCTCGCCGGGGTCGTCTGTGATGTTGTAGAGTTGCAGTCCCAGGGGATTATAATATGGTGCTGCACGTACCGCCTTTCTGTTTTGAATTTTGTAATATTCAAAATAATGGTTGTTCTTCGTAAAACTTGGACGAAGTTTCTTCATGACGAGCAATTTCCAAGGGCCTTTGCGGACGGCATCGTTGACGCCGTCGTCGAAGAATAACGTGGCATGACTGTCTCCTTTTTCCTCACCTTCCAGGCGGGAGACCAGTGAGATTCCGTCGAGATTGGAGGGAGCAGGGATACCGGCATATTCAAGATAGGTCGGGAGTAAGTCGAGCGCGGAGACCATATCGTTGAACGTGCTTTGTTGGGCGATATGTCACGGGTAGGAGATGATCATCGGGACCCGGAGGCCGCCCTCTCCAAACCAGTAGTTGCCCCATCGTTGCTGGTAGCGTCCGGTAATGAGTCCGGTACGTGCCGGTCTGCTGATCGGGGCTGTGGCGTAAGTCTGGGCACAGAACATGCCGTTCTGACGCAGACGGTCGATACCTGGAGTCTGGACATCGAGGGAAGCATAGGATCGAAAACTGAGGTCGGCATAGCCGAGGTCGTCCACCATAATCTGGATGATATTGGGCAGCTGCGGTGTAGCATGTTGTCGGTTTCCTGCTACTAGCGGAAGAAAGGCAAGTGCGGCTGCTGCGAGACAGGCGGAGCGGGTGGGGCTACCATATTTCATAGTTGATGTTTTTGGGTTTGTAGAGTAGATGTCGTACGTATTGGATGGGAAACCCGTTTTTATCGCCAATCCAGTTTCCTCTGGTCCATCTATAATAGCGTTTATTTTTTTCGGTAGACCCAACGGTCCATGGGATATTCGGGGTGCGGAGTCCGGGCTTCCCGCAGAATACTTTCGATTTTACCCACCGTCTTTGGATGTCCGGAAGCGATATTCTTTTTCTCATACGGGTCGTTGGTCAGGTCATAGAGTTGGACGGGTTTGTCCAGATATTTCACCGCTTTCCATTTTCCCATTCGTACTGCTTGAATCGGTCCTTCTTTCATATTGGTCTCCCAATAGAGATAGTCGTGCGCTTGTTGTGGCTGCCCCAGAAGTGTGGGGAGGAAAGAGATACCGTCGGTCTTTTCCTGGAGTGAGCAGCCCGCGAGTTCACATGCTGTCGGCAGGAAATCCCAGAAGGCGGAGAGATGGTTGGTGGTGGTTCCGGCTTTGATCTTTCCCGGCCAGCGCACAATGAAAGGTGCTCGGATACCGCCTTCGTAGAGGTCGCGTTTTCTCCCTCTTAAGGACGCGTTGCTGTTGAAGAAATGTTTATCATATTCCGGACCGTTGTCGCTACTGAAACACACGATGGTTTGCTCGTCGATGCCGAGCTGCTGGAGCAACTGGAGAATTTGTGCGACATAGTTATCCATGCGGCTGACCATACCGGCATAGGCCACATTACCCTCTGAGTCGTTATTATAATGTCCTTGGGACATCTTGCGTTTCGGCCATCCGAGATTCAGATAGGGTTGTTTGGAATCCTCCGGTACGGTGATCTCATAGTGGGGGATGGTATAGGCCAGATAGAGGAAGAAAGGTTTTTCCTGGTGCTGCTGGATATACTGCAGGGCCTCCTGGGTATAGAGGTCGTTGCTGTATTCGCCTTGCTTGGTCTTCGGATTGTTTTGAGGCAGTGCCACCTTCTCGTTGTTTCGCCACAAGTAAGTGGGGTAATAGCAGTGGGCGTCAACATGGGTCTTGGCCCCATAGAAATAATCGAAGCCCCGGTTTAAGGGCATGGAACTCATATCTCCTTCAGCCAGTCCCCATTTGCCGATGATGGCGGTCTCGTAACCATGTTCTTGGAGTAGATGTCCCACGGTGCGGGCTTCGTCTCCCATATCGACCGGTTGTCCCGATGCGGAGAAGTTGGGCAAGCCCCGGACCTCGCAGTGGCCGGTATGCAGACCCGTCAGTAGACTGCAGCGGGAGGGAGCACTGACGGCGGCACCAGCGTAATGGTTGGTGAACCGGATGCCTTCCTGTGCCATGCGGTCGATATTGGGCGTCAGGATATGCTGCTGTCCGTAGCAGCCTAAATCGCCGATTCCCATGTCGTCGGCTAAGATATAAATGATGTTGGGAGACTTCGTCGTTGTTTGTCCGTAGAGGGAAAATGTGGCTAGAAGCGAAACGGCCAGTAACACATTTGACTTTTTCATAGTTAGGTATGCTTGTTTGATATACAAATGTAACGCTTATCCGTCAAATAGAATAGACATTTACAGAATAAAAGAAAAGGGAGAACTCAAATTTGAGTTCTCCCTTTTTAAGAGAATATATCGATTGGATTAGAACCAACGTACATAATCGAATTCCTGAGCGTAAAGCATCTTTTCGCTCTTTGGGAACATACGGTAAGCAATCTTGAATGAACCAGCCAAGTCGATGCTTGTAGTCAACTTGAAGGTATAGAGGTTGCCTTCGTGCTTAACCACTTCAAGTGGGAACTTCTCGTGGATGACATCCTTGCCGTCAACAGTCTTCAATACGACCATTTCAACGCCGATGGCATTGTCCAAGCCCTGTTCGTCGATTACATGAGTAACAGTAAATTCCTTACCGCTAGTCAAGTTGCCGTTGAGGAAGTTTTCATCGTATTCAGAGCTTACAACGTGGATGTTGTTCCAACGTTCAGCAACGCTTTCCTTCCAAGCAGCGATTTCCTTAGCCAACTTGTTGTTGTCGGCAGCGAGCACCTTGTAACGAGCAGCTTCTGGGTTGTAGAAACGATCGAAGTAGTCGTCGAGCTGACGCTTCATAGTGTACTGAGGAGCGATTTGAGCGATAGAGTTCTTTACAGTCTTTACCCAAGCTTCGCTATAGCCCTGTGCGTTACGAGCGTAGTAGAGAGGAATGATTTCCTGTTCGAGCATAGAGTAGATTGTAGAAGCATCGAGCTTATCCTGGTGTTCCTGGTTCTGATAAGTACGCTTATCAGTCAAAGCCCAACCAGCACCTGGACGATAGCCTTCGTACCACCAACCGTCGAGAACGGAGAGGTTGACAACACCGTTCATCAAAGCCTTTTCACCTGATGTACCAGAAGCTTCGAGTGGACGAGTTGGAGTGTTCATCCAGATATCAACACCTGAAACGAGGCGGCGTGCGAGCTGCATATCGTAGTTGTCGAGGAAGATGATCTTACCGATGAATTCAGGACGCTGAGAGATTTCATAGATCTTCTTGATCAAGCCCTGGCCTGCACCATCAGCTGGGTGAGCCTTACCTGCGAACAAGAACTGTACAGGGTAGTCAGGGTTGTTAACGATCTTAGCCAAACGGTCGAGGTCGGAGAAGAGCAAGTGAGCACGCTTGTAAGTAGCGAAACGACGAGCGAAACCGATGAGCAAAGCGTTAGGATTGATCTTATCCAAGAGGCTTACAACACGTGAAGGATCACCCTGGTTCTTCAACCAAGTCTCACGGAAACGAGCACGGATATATTCGATCAACTTGTTCTTCAGCTTGCAACGAGTTTCCCATACTTCCTTATCAGATACTTCATAGATCTTTTCCCAGATCTTACCGTTGCTCTGGTCGTTCATGAAGTTCTTATCGAAGTGCTTGCAATAGAGTTCCTTCCATTCGTTAGCTGCCCAAGTTGGGAAGTGAACACCGTTAGTAACATAACCAACGTGGCTTTCACCTGGAGTAACGTTGTAGCACTTTTCGTATTCTTCGTGGTTGCGGATTTCGTGGTTACGACGAGCTTCATCAGGCATGTAACCTGGCCAGATGCCCTTGAACATCATCTGAGAAACCTTACCGTGTAACCAGCTTACACCGTTGACTTCCTGGCAAGTCTTGCAGAGGAAAGTAGACATACAGAACTTTTCGCCCTTGTCGTCTGGGTTCGTACGGCCGAGACCCATAAATTCGTCCCAAGAGATACCCAACTTAGCTGGGAAACCACCCATATACTTACCGAAGAGACCTTCTTCGAAGTAGTCGTGACCAGCAGGAACTGGAGTGTGAACAGTATAGAGTGAAGAAGCACGAACGAGTTCGAGAGCTTCGTTGAAGTTCAAGCCGCTCTGAACGTAGTCAACCAAACGCTGTACGTTGCAAAGTGCTGCGTGACCTTCGTTGCAATGGTAGATATCCTTCTTGATACCCAACTTCTGCAACATCAGCATACCACCGATACCGAGTAAGTATTCCTGCTTGATACGGTTTTCCCAGTCACCACCATAGAGGGCGTGAGTGATACGACGGTCGAACTCAGAGTTGAGGTCGTTGTCGGTATCGAGGAGGTAAAGAGAGATACGACCTACATTTACCTTCCATACAGAAGCGTGTACCTGGTAGTTAGGGAATGGAACGTCAACCACTACCTGCTTGCCTTCAGCGTCGAGAACGCGTTCGATTGGCAAACGGTCGAAGTTCTGAGCTTCGTAGTTAGCGATCTGCTGACCGTCCATTGAGAGTGTCTGAGTAAAGTAGCCGTAGCGGTAGAGGAAACCTACAGCGCACATGTCTACATTAGAGTCAGATGCTTCCTTCAAGTAGTCACCAGCCAAAACACCGAGACCACCGGAATAGATTTTTAAGATATGATTGAGGCCATACTCCATGCAGAAGTAGGCAACGCTAGCGCGTTTGCTATTTGGTTTAACGTCAACGTATGCGCGGAAGTCATTGTAAACTTTGTCCATACGAGCAAGAAGTTCCTTGTCCTTTGAAAGTTCAGTCAAGCGCTCATAGTCAATGCGTGCAAGCATTTCAATAGGATTGTGGTCGACTTCGCGCCAAAGTTCCTTGTCAAGACTTGCGAACAATGCTGTGCCTTCAGCATTCCATGTCCACCAAAGGTTGTGGGCAATTTCGTCCAGCTTCTTCAATGCTTCTGGAATGTGGCTCTTTACAGTAACTGTTTTCCAGTTAGGAGTGTTAGCATTACTTAATTTAACGTTCATTTTTTTTGATGATTTGTGCTCCTCCCGCAAGCAGGATTCGCTATTTGTATTTGTGTTAATTTTTGATTCCGAAGTATAGGTCTCTTGTCGGGAACCTGTACTTCATTAGATTTAGATGGTGCTATTTAGTTTGTTGTGCTGCTGCCTTTAAAGCGAAATCATAAGCTTCAAAGTAGTATTTGATGAAGTGCTTCCACAAGGCCTTGTCTGCCAGTTTCGCAGCTTTCTTACGCCAGTTGTCACGTTCCTTGGCTGGTGTTGCCAACATGGTTTCCACAGCGTTACAGATTTCCTGTGCAGATTCGTAGTAGTTCTTGTCGGTACGATGGATGACCTTGACACCGTCTTCCAACTTTCCTTCGTGCTTGAGCACTTCGTTGACCCACTGTCCGAAACCGGAAAGGTCGGTCGTGATACATGGGGTCTTGAAAGCACAGCTTTCCAATGGAGTATATCCCCAAGGTTCGTAGTAGGATGGGTAGATGCAGAGGTCGTTAGCGGTCAATACATCGTAGTAAGGCATATTGAAGATACCGTCGTTACCTTCGAGATAACATGGAATCAGGATAACCTTTACCGGATCGTTGACAGCATTCCAAAGTCCCAGGTTCTTGATGAGACAAAGGATGCGGTCTTCCTCCTGGTTATAAAGATCGTGAGTAATCATAGGAGTACTCAACGGGGTAGTTTCTGGTTTATTGTCGGCCAAGCGTTCCAACAAATCCTTGCGTGGACCTTTCAGCCAACAAGGAACTTCGATCAGTGCCAATACCTTGGTCTCGTTTTCGTCTGGATGACTTTCTTTCAGACGGGCATTGAGCTGTGCCAAGGATTCCAGATACACATCGAATCCCTTGCAACGGAAGTCGTTGCGGCCACTAGTAGAAATGATGAGGGTCTCATCGTTGATGTTCTGACCGGTGAGCTGGGAAGCGACATTCAAAATCAGTTTTCGGGCTGCGCGGCGTTTGGCTGAGAAGCTGGCCCCCTTAGGTACGAATTCAGATTCAAAACCGTTTGGGAGTACCACATCGGCCGGTTTATCGAGCAACTGCTTGCATTCGGTATCCGTAAAGCGGCTTACTGTTGTGAAGCAGTCGGCAAGATGTGCACTCTTCTTCTCGATGCTGTGCTTGGCCTGCATATTGAGCTCGTTGGCCATCTGGTCACCGTTGTAGCCGGTAAAGTATTCGTAGAGCAATTTGTTGTTGCCTGCGATGGAGCGGCCGATACTGGTGGCATGGGTGGTAAAGATGGTGGCCACCTCAGGAGCGTTCTTCTTCAAGAACAACATGCCGAGGCCGGACATCCACTCATGAGCCTGATAAATGACTTTCTTATTTTTCTTAATGCATTCTTTCACTACAATTTCAGCGAACTTGCCAGCAGCGTAGCTGAACATGGAAGCTTCATCGTAGTCACCATAAGCCTGCAAAGAATCGACACCAAAGTTTTCCCATGCCTTCGCATAGATCTCGTTCTTCTGGTCAAAGAACGGACGGAAGTCTACGAGCACGGCGATAGGGTTGCCGGGAACGTTCCAGCGGCCGATGCGTACAGACATCCCGTTACGCTTAGCTGCGGTCTTCCAAGTCTTCAGCAACTTGGCGTCTTCTGTAAACTGAGGGTTCTCTTTGAGTAAATCCGGGCCGATGAAAATGACATCGCCGGATAATTCCTGTTGTAAAGTGTTTGCGCGTGATGAAAGTACGGTATAGATGCCGCCCACTTTATTGCAAACTTCCCAACTAGTTTCAAAAATATAGTCTGGTCGATTTAAGTCTTTTGTCATATTGTGATTTTTGTGGTTGCAAAGATACAATAAATTTTTAATCAAGATGTGAAAATATATTTTATTTTATAAACTACTGTATATATAATCTTTGAAGAATTCTCATTTTGTATCAATTTGTGAACTCTTCTTGTCTTGAAGTGACGGACTTCGAATTCTTCACAGGTACCGGAAATAAAGGGAAGTCGGCCGTTTTCCCCTCTCTCTCGAACAGCTTAGGAGAAGAAAAATTTTTTATCTGGACATTTTTCTCGAAAAACAGTATTTTTGTTTTGTGCATTCTCTGTCAAATATTATCTTTGCGTATATAATATATATAAGGTGTGAAAAGGCGGCTGTCTATCCACCGGATATATGAAAACAAAATCAGTTGAATTGATGGGTGCTTTTTGCTGAACTCATCACAAAGTAGCATTTACTATGAAAGGAATCGTTCTAGCAGGCGGAAGTGGTACTCGCCTTTATCCAATAACTAAGGGGATCAGTAAGCAGCTTATTCCGATATTCGATAAACCGATGGTTTATTATCCGATTTCCGTCTTGATGTTGGCGGGCATTCGTGAAATTCTGATTATCTCCACCCCGCAGGATTTACCGGGCTTCCGTCGTTTGTTAGGTGATGGTTCTGATTATGGTGTCCAGTTCTCTTATGCTGAGCAGCCTTCGCCCGACGGACTGGCTCAGGCTTTCATCATCGGTGAGGATTTTATCGGTGAGGACAGTGCCTGCCTGGTACTGGGGGACAATATCTTCCACGGCAGCGGTATGAGTGCGATGCTTTCCGCAGCGGTAAAGACGGCTGAGGAGGAAGGTAAGGCTACGGTCTTCGGCTATCGTGTCAACGACCCTGAGCGTTATGGCGTGGTGGAGTTTGACGAGGACGGTAATTGTGTCAGTATCGAAGAGAAACCTGAGAAACCGAAGTCCAATTATGCGGTGGTCGGCTTGTACTTCTATCCGAATAAGGTGGTGGATGTGGCCAAGACCATTAAGCCTTCTAAACGCGGGGAACTGGAGATTACTACCGTCAACCAGCGTTTTCTTGAGGATGGAGAACTGAAGGTGCAGACGCTGGGACGTGGTTTTGCCTGGTTGGATACCGGTACACACGACAGCCTGAGCGAGGCTTCCACTTTCATTGAGGTCATCGAGAAACGAACGGGCTTGAAAGTGGGCTGTCTGGAAGGTATCGCCTTACGACAGGGGTGGATCTCACCGGCCAAAATCAGGGGACTGGCTCAGCCGATGTTGAAAAACCAATACGGTCAGTATCTGATGAAACTGGCAGAAGACGCGGAGCGTGAATGAAAGTGCGCGTTGCATTAAAAAGGAGTATTATCGTGTGGCTGGCATTTGTCTCGACAAGTGTCAGCCCCTCGAATTTATAGGAGAATGTCGGTTTTTCCGGTAGGGAGAGCACTGATCCACTAATTCTGAGGAGAAAAAATAATCAAACAATAAATCAAATAAAGAAAAAATTATGGTTATAGCAGTAGATTTTGATGGTACCATCGTAGAACATCGTTATCCGGAAATCGGTAAGGAGATTCCTTTTGCCACTGAGACCTTACGTCGTCTGATGGAGGATGGTCACAAACTGATTCTCTGGTCTGTTCGTGAAGGTAAACTTCTGGACGAGGCAGTTGAGTTCTGCGAGAAACGAGGGGTCCATTTTTATGCTGTCAACAAGGACTATGACGATGAGGAACTGGATAAGCATCATTTCAGTAGAAAAATCAAGGCTCAGTATTTCATTGACGACCGTAATATCGGTGGTTTACCCGACTGGGGTACTATTTATCAGTTGGTGAGCCGTCGTATTACCTATGAGGAGTATCTGCGTGAACAGCTCGACATGCCGGTTGAGGAGAAAAAGCCTTGGTGGAAATTCTGGTAAGGGGACAGCATGGAAAAGTGGAATGTGGTTTGGATTTTAGGTCCTGCCGCTTTTCTGTGCGTCTTGAAATGATTCTAATCAAGTCTGATCCTCTTGAATCTCATCGTCTAACTTAAAGTTGTTACATAAAAAATGAAAATACCAACAGCACAGCAAATGAGGGACTTGGATGCCTTCACCATTCAACATGAGCCCATTGAGTCCATAGACTTGATGGAAAGAGCTGCACAGAAGGTGGTGGCTGAGATTGTGGAACGATGGAAGTGCGAGGTGCCTGTCGTGGTGTTTGCCGGACCTGGTAATAATGGAGGTGACGCGCTGGCGGTGGCCAGGATGCTGAAGGGACTTGGCTACGAGGTGACCGTATATCTGTTTAACATCAACGGGAAGTTGAGTGAGGATTGTACGGTCAATAAGGAACGGCTGGAACAGGTTGGTGGAGTTGTGCTCCACGAGGTGACCGCGCAGTTTGAGGCTCCGGTGCTGGATGCCCATAAGTTGGTGGTCGACGGCCTTTTTGGTACTGGACAAAATAAACCTTTGACCGGGGGCTTCGCTTCTCTGGTGAAATTCATTAATTCGACTGAGGCGCCGGTGGTCTCCATTGATATGCCTTCCGGACTGATGTGTGAGGACAATACTTACAATGTGCGTGGGCATATTGTGCGGGCCACCCTGACGCTGACGTTCCAATTGCCCAAACTGGCTTTGCTGTTGGCGGACAATCAACCTTTTGTCGGGGAACTGAAAATCTTGGATATCGGTCTGTCTGCCCAGGGAATTGCCGAACTGCAGGCTGATCGGGTGATCACTACGGCGGAGGAAATGCAGGCGCTACTCAAAGAGCGTCCGGCTTTTGGACATAAGGGGACTTTTGGACATGCCTTACTGGTTGCCGGAAAATACGGGATGGCTGGTGCGGCGATTTTGGCTGCCCGTGCTTGTCTTCGCTGCGGGGTCGGCAAGGTGACGGTTCATTCTCCTCGCCTGAACAATGATATTCTTCAGATTTCGTTGCCTGAGGCTATTCTGAGTCATGACCGGGAAGACCAGGTCATCGCCAGCGCAATTTCCACGGAACCTTATCAGGCGATGGGGATTGGTCCCGGTTTGGGTACTGATCGCAGAACGGCTCTCGCTTTCATTGAGCAGGTACGGCATGCCCGTATTCCTGTGGTCATCGATGCGGATGGACTGAATATTCTCAGTGACCATAAGGGGTGGATCCAGCAGGTTCCGAAGTGGTCGATCCTGACGCCCCATCCATTGGAGTTCCGCCGGTTGGGAAACAGAAGTGTCGATTCGGATTCTGCATTGAGCGAGGCTTTGGAGATGGCTGTCCAGCAGCAGTTCTATATCGTGTTGAAGGGACATTTTACGGCAATCTGTACTCCTGAGGGAAAGATTTATTTCAATCCGACGGGGAATAGCGGTATGGCTACAGCGGGGAGCGGAGATGTTCTGACGGGAATAATCACGGCGCTGCTGGCTCAGCGGTATACGGCTTTGAACGCGTGTCGGCTCGGGGTCTTCCTGCATGGACTGGCAGGAGACATTGCTGCCAGCGAACTAGGGGAGACTTCTGTGATGGCGTCAGATATCATCAATTGTATACCTAAGGCTTTTCAAAAATTAGAAAATTTGACTTTAGTAATGGAAAAATAAAAAATGCTGAAAAAAGAAAGAACCATATCGCTCAAACAGTATGGAGTTGTCTTTTCGCCGTTACTTAACTAGAAATCAATGATAAAAGCAATGAAAAAGTTATTCATATCAATGTTGGCTGCGTTCTCCTTGTCGGTGAATGCGCAGACGGAAGTCAGTCCTTATCAACCAGGTGTTACCGAGAATGGGATTACTTATTTTTTGCCTTCCACTTGTTTACATCTGACCGTGAAGGCCAATCGTGTGACTCATTCTCCGGGTAAGTTCAGCAAATATGCAGAGCGTTATTTACGATTGGAGGGGGTGACGATGTATCCTTATGAAACCTGGGAGATTACGGATATACAGGTGACGCCTTTCGGAGTGGCCGATGCAAGTCGTGCGTATTCCATCAAACTGAAATCCAAGACATCAGCTCCTTTGGTGGGACTAGCTCCCGACGGTCGTCTGCTTGCGATCAACGCTGAGGCTCCTGAACTGCCTAAACTGAAAGGGGCATCGGTCTCAGAGGCGAAAACGGATAGGGTGACTGCGGAGGATTTTATGTCGGAAGAGATCATGTTGGCCGGAACTAAGGCTAAGATGGCAGAATTGGCAGCGGACGAGATTTTCGACAAGCGTGAAAGTCGTGCCTTGTTGTCAAAGGGACAGGCTGACTTTATGCCGAAGGATGGAGAGCAGCTGAAATTGATGCTGCAGACGCTTGATAAGGAGGAGGCTGGTTTGCTACAGTTGTTCAAGGGGTATACCACAACTGAGGAACATATTTTTACCTTCGATTATCAGCCTAAGGGAGAAGTGGAGAAGGATTTGTTGTTCCGTTTCTCCAAACATCTCGGTTTTGTCGGTGCTGATGACTTGGCAGGTGAACCGGTGTATATCAGTGTCCGTGATATGAAGTCACTTCCACCTGTGGCTGAGGTGACAGATAAAAAGAAGAAGAAGGAAGTGGAGGATGTCCGCTATATCGTACCGGGACGTGCTGAGGTGATGTTGTTCTGGGGAGACCATAAGTCGAATGTGTTGGACTTGCCTATGGCGCAGTTCGGAAGACTGGAACATCTGGGTGGAGACTTGTTCAATAAGCAGTTCTCTACCAAGGTGCTTTTTTCTCCGGAGAATGGTGGCATTGTCAAGATTGACATGAAGCAGCCGGAATAACTGTTTCCTCTAAAAATAAAGAAGGTGCGCCCCGATGAAAAGAATTTCATCGGGGCGCACCTTCTTTATTATATGTGATCTTGTTAAACTAAAATCTTCTTTTCTGAGATTAGAAATAGAGCTGATGACCTTTCAGCTGCTGCCATCTTCCGCAGGTGAAATCAGGAATCTGTACAGGTTTGCTGCCGCCAAGGGCGCTCTGCTGACTGAGTTCTGCGAGACAGGACCATTCTGCAGCATCGTAGACGTCGATGTCGAGTGGAAGTCCATGCTGTAGACAATAAATCAGACGGCTGTCCATTGCGAAATTCATCTCGTTGGGTACGCCGAGTTCCTTTCCTTTTTTCCAAAGGAGAGAAGCTCCGTTGTTTGTGTATTTGTCCGCCTCTTTAAGTGCGTCCTCGCCCGTCAAAGCATTGGGGAATTCTGCCGTCTGGATGGTGGGTATCGGATATTTCTGTACAAAGCCATGGGTGGCACACACCGTTTGTAACCGGTTATAAGGTCGTGGGGTCGTCACGTCGAGTTGCAGCAGGATGCTGATGCCACGGTGGGTATGAATCAATGTGGAATTCACGCGTCCGAGCAATTCGTCAGGTCCGTTGCCTTGTGCCGTCAGTGAAACGAGGTAGTCCATCCGGTCTCCACGATGGAGATCGAGTAGCCAGCCGATGGGACCGATGCCATGGGTGGGATAGGAGTTGCCGGCATGCTCCGCACAACTTTTCTCCATCCAAATGCGGGTGGAATTGTTCCGATGGCGGTTGGCCGTCAGACCGAAGGCGTCCCGCAAATCATGGATGTAGGCGCCTTCGCAATGGGTGATGTCACCGAGCAGATGCTGGTGATGCATTTCCAAGGTGGCGAGGGCGAACCAGTCGTAGCAGCAGTTTTCGGTCATGAAACAATGGCGCCGGGTCTGTTCTGCCGTATGGATAAGTTTCCAGCACTCGTCGACAGTGCGGGCGGCGGGAACTTCTACCGCGACGTGTTTACCATTCTGCATGGCTTCTACGGCCATTTCGCAATGGGTGCTCCAGTCGGTACAGATGTATACGAGGTCAATATCCTTCCGCTGGCAGAGGTCATGCCAAGCCTCAGGGCCGACGTGCATGTCTGCTTTGTTTCTTCCGCTTTCAAGCAATTTCTGGTTCGCTAGTTCCAGCTTCTCTTCGTTGCAGTCGGCGATACACCGGATTTCGGCTCCCTTGATGAAAGCATATCGTTCAAGAGTTTTCATTCCACGCTGACCTAGACCGATCAGTCCGATACGGACTAATGGTATGGGCTCACAACGAAGTTCCAATACATGATCCATAATGATGATGATTTGTGCTTTTACCTGATTAGGTTAAGGCGGAAAATACATGGAAGGCCAACAAAAATGGGTGTATCTTCACAGACACACCCATTCCATTAGTTAACCCTTTTTAAATACTATGAAGTAGTAATTTTTTCTTATTTCTTACGAGACTGACCGTAGCGGCTCATGAACTTATCAACGCGACCTGCGGTGTCAACGAGCTTAGACTTACCAGTATAGAACGGGTGAGAAGTGCTTGAGATTTCAAGCTTAACTACAGGATAAGTTTCGCCTTCGAATTCAACTGTTTCAGAAGTCTTACAAGTTGAACGTGAGAGGAACATGTCACCGTTACTCATATCTTTAAATACTACGGGACGATAATTCTCTGGATGAATTCCTTTTTTCATTTTGCTATAGCTTTGTTTGGTTTATCTTTTACTAAATTGTTTGGTAACAACTTGTGTAATGGTCTGTTTCGGCTGCAAAGATACAACCTTTTTATAAATGGGCAAAGGTTTCCCCTATTTTTTATCCGTTATTTAATGGCGTCGCCAATTTATGATTATCTTTGCAACATGAAACGAGCATTATTGATTTCTATATTATGTTGTTGTGCTTCCTTATTCGTTAAGGCACAGACCATTGACAGTATTTTTGTGGCTGTTCCCAATGCTTATCTGCCTTTGCTGGAATACAACTCCCGGTTGGATCTGCTGGATCTCTACAATTGCGGAATGACGGCAAAAGTATATAATGATTTGGGCGGGGAGGCTTGTCTGACGACGAAGGACAGTGTGCATTTCGAGGTACAGACCACGGCTTCCAGTCGTTTTGAACTGCAGGTGCTGAAGTGGTTCCCGGATACGATCTATGCTTGTATCCGCACAGTGAGTATGCCGGAACAGCAAAGTCAGCTGGTCTTTCTGAATCAGCAATGGTATCCTCTCAAGGTGAAGTTGCCCCAATCGGTTTCCTTCGATCATTGTTGGTGCCCTTCAGACAGTCTGAGTGAGGACCGCATCGAGGAATTGCGCCTGGCATTGACGCCGGCCTATTTTCACCTACATTGGGAGAATCCCTCTCCGGATACTCCGGAACTGGTCTATGAGGTGGCCCTGGAAGGCTTGATGCCCAAGGACCGTGAAGATGCCTCGAAGTGTCTGCGTACTTTAAGATTTGTCTGGCACGAGGGGAAGTTCATAGAGAAACAGTAGTTTTATCGCCTGCGGCAGCAAAATAAATCAGAAGGCAAAATAAATCAGAAGGCGGGGTGACGGTTGGTCATCTCGCCTTCTTATTTATCCCCTTCCGTGGAGTATCTGTTCAGTCGTTATTCCTTGGCTTTTAACGAAGTGATCACTGCTCTGATCTCAGCATATTCAAAGTCTTCACCCAGAAGGTTTCGGAGTTCTTTCAGAGAAGGGAATTCCTCTTGGTTATAGTTCTTCAGAACAGACTTGATGGTTTTGATCTTGTCGATAGCAACCAAATCCTCGAGGGCTAAGTTGCCCTCCTCCATACAGGTCATGAGGTGTCCATAAATCGTAGAGATGGCTAAACCCCTTTCCTGAGCTACAGCGGCTACGTCTTTTTTCTCTTTAAAGAGTCGGAGACTCTGCTGGGCGGAAGTCTCTTTATTCTCTTTCTGGGGGTTCTCCTTTTCATTTGATTTTAGAAACAATGTAGGATTCTCTACTTTTACATCATATTCCTTCACATATTTGTGGATGAGTTCCAGAAGTTCCTCACCATATTGTTCCAATCCCTTGGTCCCGAAATAGGGAATCATACTCAGTGTATGTTTATCCATCGGAAGGATATTGGAGATGCCAAGTATGGCTTTACTTTGGAGAACCTGGTAGACGGGAACTTCTTCCTCGAGGGCTTTCTGGTCTCTCCATTTGTAAAGCTGGCGATAGAGCTCATGGTGTCTGATTCCTTCGGGAACAACAAACTTTTCCGTTTTCTTACTAGATGAAGATTCCGCTTTCTCTTCAATGGCATGGGTGTTGACTGTTCCTTGTGCGGTAATCGGTTGTCCTGCGGCTACCAGCGCGCGGCATCTCTGAAAATCCACGATCTCAAATCCGTTTTGTTTGACATAAGCCAGGAGATAGCATTTCTGGAGGATTTCTTCTTTGAGGGAATCTAAAATATTCGTGGCCCGTTTCTGAATTTCTTTATTGTCGGTGGGTAAATAGGTCCCTTGTACAAATTCATGCAGAGGCAATAACTGTTGATGAAAATAATCGGCGCCTTTCCGTAGACGTTCTTGGAGTTCCGGGGAGATGCTCTCACTGGTATTGGCAAAAACCAACCGTTGGTACTGGGCCTGGAACTTTTCTGCTACGGTGAGCACGCGATCGTTGAAAGGAGTCAATTTCTCATTGAATCTTTTCAGTGTTTCCGGATAGAGCTTGGAAAAACTTTCTTCCATCAGTCTGACTGTGGCGCTGAGGGTGTGCCGGATTAAAGAGAAGTCAAAGAGGTCGCTGATCAGTTTCAGACAGTGCTGATGGCGGAGCTGGTCTATGGAATTGGCGGTGGGCTGCTGTTGTTCCATCCGTTCATTGAACTGGCAGACGGCATTGTCCTGGATGATGGCAGAGGGAGGAATCGGGGAACTGAGCACCAGTCCTTCCAGGGTCTTGCAACGGCTGAGTGCCACGTAGGTCTGACCATGTGCAAAAGCGGAGTGCGCATCGATGATGGCCTTCTCGAAAGTCAGTCCCTGACTTTTGTGGATGGTGATGGCCCAAGCTAGCTTGATGGGGTACTGGCGGAAACTTCCCTCCGTCTTTTCTTCAATCTGCTGGGTCTTCTCGTTGAGCACATATCGTGTGTTCAGCCATTCCTCCTTTTCCAGATTCATTTCAAATCGCTTGTCGGCGGTACGAACGGTGCAACATTTCTCATCGAGGGCCGTGACTTCTCCTAGCGTTCCGTTGTAGTAACGCTTATCGGTGTCGTTCTTGATGAACATGATCTGTGCGCCGACCTTCAAGGTCAACTTGGCTTCTGTCGGATAGGAGAACTCTGGAAAGGTTCCGGAGATTTCTGCATCATAGACATAGGTCTTCTGGGGAATTTTTGCGAGTTCCCCCTCGTTGATTTGTTGGGCCTGCCAGTTGTGTGTTACCAGGCGGATATAGGCTTCCTGGTCTGTCGGGCTGAAATTAGGAATAAATCTTCGGTTGAGTTGTTCCAGCACCTGGGCGTCGGCTTTGTTGGAGCGGATACAGTTCAAAAGATGTAGGAAGACAGGGTCGCTCTGACGGTATACGGTCTTGAGTTCGATGGTGACATATTGGGTCTGTTTCAGTGCCAGACTGCTGAAGAAATAGGGACTCTCGTAGTACTGGCTGAGGAGGTTCCATTCTTCCTCCTTGGCTACGGGGGCCAACTGCTGGAGGTCACCAATCATCAGCAGCTGAACACCGCCGAAGGGTTCATATTTGTTGCGGTATTGTCGAAGCACCGCATCAATCTGGTCCAGCAGGTCTGCCCGTACCATCGAGATTTCATCAATGATGATCAGGTCCAGACTTCGGATCAGTTTTACTTTCTGTTTACGTAGTTTGAAATCCATCCGTTTGTATCTCTCGTCTGGAATGAAAGGCGCGAAAGGTAATTGAAAAAACGAATGGATGGTCGAGCCACCGGCATTGATGGCAGCGATACCTGTCGGTGCAAGGACAATCATCCTCTTCGGACAGTTTTGTTGGAGTTCGCGTAAAAAGGTCGTCTTACCTGTACCTGCTTTTCCGGTTAGAAAAAGATGGGTGCTGGTGTATTCAATAATCTGGCGTGCGCGTTCGCGTTCGTCATTGGTGGAGGTTGGAGTACTCATAGTGTTGAGGTGATTAGATTAGTGGCTGAGTCGAGTGTAAGGTCGGGGTTCTTAGCGGGCGCTGCTGTCATGGAGGTCTTGTTCATGGATAGCCTTGGCCAATGCCTTTGATTTTGCGCGTGCCGGTTTGTTGGTATCGGTCAGGGGGAGCTGTTCCACCCAGAAATAATGCCGTGGCACTTCGTAGTGATCCAAAAGTTCCCGACAACGTTGTTCTAAACGTTCGGTCGTCCAGGTTCGGTCGGTATATAGCAGCGTGACGGTTTCTCCCAGACGTTCATCTGGAACAGCCGTGATTTGACAAGGTGTTTCTAAAGCTAATAATTTTGTTTCTATTTTTTCGATTTGTAGTTTGATACCGCCTGAGCAGATGATATTGTCACATCTTCCCAGAATCCGGAAGGTTCCGTCGGGAAGGAGTTCCGCAAGGTCATTGGTGGTCAGTCGCTCAGCATTGATTTCGGGGGCATAAATCTGTAGTTTTCCCTCAGTGGTGAGCGAAACTTCGACCCCGGGAAGTGGAGTATAAGCCGTTGAGGCATCAGGCCCGTTGAGGCGGCGTAAGGCGATATGTGAGAGGGTCTCGGTCATGCCATAAGTACTCCATACGGCATGAGGGAATGTTCGTAGGCACTGCTCGAGTTCCGGAGAAATGGCACCACCGCCGATAATCAGACAAAGTGTACGGCGAAGGAGAGAGCGTTCGTGGGGTACTTTGAGACTTTCGTAAACCTGCATCGGAGTCAAGGCGGCAAAATCCGGAGCTTCGTGTAAATGGGCATACGGATGGGAGGTCGGGGCTACAGGAATGAGGGTCAACGGTGCCGCAAAGGAGCGGACGACTACCATCTGTCCGGCAATATACCGTAGGGGCATCGCCAGAAGTGCGGTGTTGCCGGCTTGCAGTCCGAGGGCCTGGATCGTGGCTTCTGCACTGGCCCACATGTTGACCTTACCGACTTCCATCTGTTTGGGAACTCCGGTACTTCCAGAAGTCTGTACGGTCATGGTCGGAGATGGGTCGAGCCATCTCTCCTTGAATTTTTCAATGTCGTTCTCGAAGTTTCTCTGTTGTGGATGGCCATACCATAGGCAGTCTCCTTCGATATGAAGTGGGGCCGCATCGAAATTCTGGACAAAAAGTTGTCCTGTACCCAGTCCTTGCGGCATTGTGGCTTCCGGTTGGATTGCGGCACACCATTGGGCAATCGCGTTGAGTCCGACATTACTTTCTAAGGCAGAGGTAACCCAATAGCCAATCTGACGTTCTTTGGCGAGGTTGATCCATTCTGCGGCACCCGTCAAGGCTCCATGAAGCGAAGGCTTCAAGATGATGTATTGTGGTTGGATGGTGTCTAGAAGTTCCATCTTTTGACGGGGATCGTTGACTCCGATGAGTTCTTCGTCCAGCGCGATGGGCAGGGGAGTAGTGGCACACAGACGGTGCATGGCTTCCCACTGTCCCTGACGGATGGGCTGTTCGATACTGTGAATGTCGTAACGTGCCAGTTCTTCCAGTTTCCAAGGGGCATCTTCTGGGGTAAAGCCTCCGTTGGCGTCGACGCGTAATTCTACGGTATCCTTACTATATCTGCTGCGGAGCTGACGGATCAAGGCCATCTCGCGTTCAAAGTCGATGGCGCCAATCTTGAGCTTCACACAGCGGAATCCCTTTTCCAGTTTTTCTTCCATACGGGCACACATCTCTTCAAAGGTGCCCATCCAGACCAATCCGTTGATGGGGATACCCTGCTGTCCTTGGGTGAAAGCGGAAGGATACAGCTTGAGAAAATCACCATGTTGCAAGGAACCGGCCGCAGAACGAAAGGCGGTCTGCAGTCCGAAAAGGATTGAGGGATAATTGCGCCAGCGTTCAGCATCAAGTTCCTGGGTACTTTCCACTTCAGCGCAGATCTGGCGAAGCGTCTCTTCGTAATGTTCGTCGTAGTCGCAGCTTAAATCATAGAGAGGAGCGCATTCTCCTAAACCCGTAAAATGAATTTGCGGGTCGGTAGAGGTGACAACTATATACCATACCTGTCGGGTGCGGTAGACACCGCGGGAAGTGCCGGCAGGTTGTTTAAATTGTAAAGTACGGGGAAGTATACGGAGCTTGAAAGGAAGAAAGTGCATGGTCGTTGAGTGTATAGATAAAAAACAGAAAAGATAACGCCCGGGAGAACTTCAATCTGATGACGGGGCTTAAAAACAGAATTTTCAGCACCTTGGAGATTTTACCTCTTGCGGGTGCTGAAAGTTCTTAGAAGGATTAAGGGAGTTTGGGGTATTTCTTAAAGTTGGGTTTACGCTTCTCGAGGAAAGCTCTTCCACCTTCGTGTGCTTCGTCCAGCATGTAGTAGAGCATGGTGGCGTCGCCGGCGAGTTCCTGGATACCTGCCTGTCCATCGAGTTCGGCGTTGAGGCCGGCCTTGATCATTCGCAGAGCCAGCGGAGAACGTTCCATCATGGTTTCAGCCCATTCCACGACTTCGTCTTCCAGGCGGTCGAAAGGTACCACTTTGTTGACCATGCCCATGCGCTCTGCTTCCTCTGCGGAATATTGACGGCACATGAACCAGATTTCACGCGCTTTCTTCTGACCGACGATGCGTGCGAGATAGGAAGCACCGAAACCGGCGTCAAAAGAGCCGACCTTAGGTCCGGTCTGACCGAAGATGGCATTTTCGGAGGCAATGGTCAGGTCGCACATCAGGTGCAGTACATGTCCACCGCCGATGGCATAACCGTTGACCATCGCGATGACAGGTTTCGGTAGGGAACGGATCTGCTTTTGTACGTCCAGTACGTTAAGACGAGGTACACCGTCGTTTCCGACATAGCCACCGACTCCCTTCACGTGCATGTCACCGCCGGAGCAGAATGCTTTGTCACCGGCACCGGTCAGCACCACTACGCTGATGTCCTGACATTCGCGGCAATAGTGGAAGGCATCGCTGATTTCGCTGACCGTCAGCGGAGTGAAGGCGTTACGGTAACGTGGACGGTTGATGGTGATACGGGCAATTCCGTTGTATTCGTCAAAGAGTATTTCTTGATAGTCCTTGATCTTATTCCAAATTCTTTCCATAATCTAATAGGGTTTTATAGTATTGTTTGATATGTTTCAATTCAGTCTCATTATTTTCAGTCTGGGTGAAGACTTCCAGAAGAACGGGTCTTTCACTTTCTGATTGCAGCAGTTGTGGAAGGTATTGGTCCACTTCCTCGTAACAGTGTGCTGCCAAATAAGTGATGCCGTAACTTTTCGCCAGTCCCTGTGCATGGGTCTCGTGGGAGGCGGCGATATAAGGAGCCAAGGCTGGTGTCTGGTCAAGTCCGGGAAGGCGGTAGAAAATCTGGCCGCCGCCGTTGTTGAACAAGAGGATACGCAGGTTCTTGGGCAGGTTCTTGTTCCATAAGGCATTCTGGTCGTAGAAGAAACTCAGGTCTCCGATGAGTGATAACGTGAGTCCGGCATGCCCCATCGCGTATCCCACGGCAACGGAAAGAGAGCCTTCGATACCGTTCACTCCTCGGTTGCAGAATAGTCTTTCGGTGTGCTGCTCGAAGAAATAAGCGGCATTTCTGATGACCGAACTGTTTGCGACCTGTAAGGCACACTGCGAAGGTAATACTTTACAGATCTTTTGCATTACGCCTAAATCAGAAAAACAGAGGGGGGAATAGGTATCGGACTTGTGGTGGAAGAAATCCAGTTCCTTCTGTATCCTTCTGACCTCAGGATGCTCTTCCCGGATTCCGGCGAGCTGTTCCAGTGCCGCTTCCGGTGAGGTACGGACGATTGTGGTCAGGTGACCGAATGTATCCGGCATCTGTGGAGAGGATTCAACGCGGATGACCTCACAATGCACGAGTCTTCTTAAGTGCAGTTTCAGTTGTTTGTTCACCAGGTTCCCACCGATATGTATCACCAAGTCTGGGGTAAAGTCGTAGCCTGGAAGAAGATGTTCCAGTGCTGTGGTTCGCCAGGCTCCCTCTTGTCCTGAGATGATTTCAGGAAGGAAAAGCAGGGCTCCTTTTCGTTCTATCTCAGTAATAGCATTGATCTTTCCGCTCTCATATTGCCCCATGACGATAATGGGACATCGGGCTACCTGGATTCGGCGGACAGTATTTTGTGAAAAAGGAGTTCCCACAGCCAGTGGTTCCTCCTGGATGGTACGTACAACCGGAAGTTGTTCGGTATGAAAGGAGAACAGGGGCTCGGAAATCGGAACGTTGATATGTACAGGTCGTCTTCCCTCTTTTTGTAGTGCCAGGATGGCTTCGTTCATACGGAGGTTGTTCCAATGTTCTTCTTCCTCATTGAAAGCTTCTTCCATCGTGTAGGTGGAAGCATAGGGGAGTAGGGCACCGTTCTGGTAGAGGGTCTGTCCGTCGAGCTGGTTGATCCATTGTTTGGGACGGTCCGCTGAAATGACCAACAGCGGCAGCTGCCGATAATAGGCTTCCGCAACCGCTGGGATGGTATTGAGTAGTGCTGATCCGGAAGTGACGCACAAAGCGACGGCACGACGTGTACTCAGGCAGAGTCCCAAGGCCACAAAGGCCGCACTGCGTTCATCGGTCACGGGATGGAGGGTAAATCCTGCCGCGTCAAAATTATGGACCAAAATACCGTTGCGTGACCCCGGACAGACTACTATATCCTGGAATCCATGTTCTTTCAACAAAGCGGTCAGTTGGTTAATATGTGGTTTGTCACAGTACATATCCAAATGGTTTCTAATGAAGTTTGATTTTGTAATGGTAAAAATAACTTCATATAGTTTGAGTTATATGGTTCTATTTTTTTCAGCATTTTTTATTTGTCTTTTGTCCTGCTTTGAAGCGCGTTGTCAGTCGTGTAGCCCGCTACACTCCTTCCTCCTAACTTCAAATCAGAAGCAAAATCCAAACAAAAAATTGCGGAAGTTATTATTTCACCATTACTTAAAAGTGAATTGGATGTCAGGAAAACAGACTGAGCATGGTGCGCATCTTGCGTTGGGTCTCTGTCCATTCGTCTTCTTCCTTGCTGTCTTTCAATAATCCTCCGCCAGCGTAAAGCAGGGCTTTGTCCGCAGAGATTTCCATACAGCGGAGAGAGACGTACAGCTGACTGTCTCCATTTAAGCGGATAGGACCGCTGAATCCTGCATAATATTTTCTAGGCGAGTCTTCGTAGCGCAGTATCGCCTTTCGTGCCATCTCCTTGGGGACACCGCATACGGCCGGAGTGGGGTGAAGGCATTGCAGCAGTGTACCGAGACGAACGCCGTCTTTCAAAGCGAACGTGAAGTCGGTATGCAGGTGGGCCAGGTCCGCTGCCTGTGAGGTATAGGTGGGGGAGGTCGTCATTCTGCTGACATAAGGCAAAAGGCGCTGTTCGATATAGGTGGCGACATATTGCTGTTCCTCCTTGTTCTTCTGGCTCCAGGCATGGTCGAATCCCAACCGGGCACATTCTTCCCATTTCATGGTTCCCGCCAACGCCATGGTCTGCCATTTCTCCCCGTCGGCCTTTCTGATCAAGGTCTCGGGAGTCGCCACCAGCCAACAGCCGGTACGCTCCGTCCACCACAGACTCACGTAGTTGTGAGGATAGCGCCGACAGGCCTCATGGAAGAGTTGAACGGTATTCCAGGGTTGTTTTGAGGTATTTCTCAAAGTCATTCGCCGGGACAATACGATTTTCCCGGTCTTTCCCTCGATCAGACTCCGGTGGCATTCTTCAAAGCTTCTGACGTAACTGTCATGCCGCTCTTTGCTGTCGTCGCTATAAGTGCCCTGCTCCGTAGTTCGGTCAGTCGTTTTCATGGGACAGTCAGCCGAAATCAGGTCTGGACTGACCAGAACGACCGGACAACTTTCAGAGACAACAAAAGGCGCAATGACCACACCGTTGAAACTGTCAGATATGTCAAGAGCGGCCAGTTCTTCTGGCCGCCCCTGTTGTGAGATAAAAGTGTATGTCTGAGCATCGGGGAGACGATAAAATACGTAGCCTCCTCCGTTAAAATGTCCTTCTATGACATCCGCCTCACTGATATGTTTGTTTTCGTTCAAAATAAATCTTAGCTTAAAGGCACTTGTCTTTTGGTGTGCCCATAGGGTCTAGTAGGTGTAGTTGACAGATACCGGTTTACCTGATGGGGTCTGATAAGTACAAAGTGTCGTGTTGTTTCCGGATACACTGTAGTTGAAATTGAGTGTATAGCACTTCGCTGAGACAGTAGGATGGTTTACGGATAAACTCTTTACCAGGTGTGTGGTTCCTTTTCCTAACAATCCTGCATAGTACAGGTATTCAAAGTCAAGACAGCCGATTTCCTTAGAGGCCGCCTCTGGGAGCAGACCGTTGAGGTTTCTGTTCTGGTCGGGGGTGAAGGAAGTCGTGACGGTTACGTTGTCGGGACCTGTATAACGAATTTCCTTAAAATCGTAGCTGTTGCCATTTTCAAAATATTCAATGGTCGCAGAAGTCTTGTACTTGGTGGCACTGATCTCATTCTCAAAGATGGTCTTCTGCCAGGCGGAAAGGTAACCGTTCTTATATTGGAAACTATAGATGTTACGTCCAATCAGCATCTGCTCGATACAATTGGAACCATTCAGTGTAATCTGGAATTTCTTGCCTGTGGAATTGTCGATGTATACGTTGTGGTCGCCATATTTGATCGACGTCGTATAAGAGAAGGTCTTGTCGATGGAATTGTCCGGGTCTCTGACGGTTCCTTTGGATTCGGTCAGTCTGGGTCCACTATAAATGAACTGCCAGTCGTAGGTTGGATTGGCAATGTCGCCGGTGCGTGTGATGGCCTTGACCGCATTTCCGCCGTCGGTTGGGAGTTTGGGGATAAAGGCTGGTTCATCTTCATCAGAACAAGCCGTGAGACCGACAAATGCCGCAATGGCGAGTGTCCAGGTTGATATACGGAAAAAAGTGCTAGTTTTCATTCTCATTATTCTACTTAAAAAATATGGTTTAATCTTTTACTTATAATTATCGCAAACTTACATAAAAAATATGAGGTCGCTTCGCTTTTTTTATACAATTAACACTCCTCAAGCTACCTTAGACTTTGAGAGTCCGATGGCAATATAGATTCCGAGGAGTATCGCGATACCGCCGGCGACCTTGGGGACTGTCATCTGTTCGCCTAGAATGAGGTAGGAAAAGATACAGGTCACCAGAGGATTGAGATAAATATAATTCGATGAGACCACGGCGCCGAGACGGTTGACCACGATGTTCCACAACCAGTAACCCAGTAGCGATGCCGCTAAACCTAGAAACAGAATATTTCCGTAGACGGAGGGTTGTTCGAGGAGAAGGAGTCTTTCGGCAAGGGGACCAGGAGAAGTGCAGTACCAGTAGGGGACGATGGTGAGCAGGCCGTAGCCAAACACCTTGCGCGTCAAGGTCCCTACATCATACTTATTGCTGATCGGTTTGACGATAATCTGATAGACGGCCCAGCAGGCAGCCGCAAACAGCGCCAGAAAACTTCCTAGCAAAGGATTGGTGCTGGCACCTCCTTCATCGTAGACCACAAAGCCCACACCTACCAGCGCCAGTGCAGAGCCTATCCAAAGGGTAGGGTGGGGCTTTTCCTCAGATTTCTGGAAGAGTGCCAGTAGTGCGGTCAGTAGTGGGGCCGTACAAATCAGCAGGGAGACACTGCCTGCCTGTGTGTGGAGCAGTGAGGTGTTTTCTCCGATGAAATAAAGGGAACCGCCAGTCAGTCCCGCGATGAACATCATCAGTTCGTCTTTCCACGATTTGCAGAACCATTGCCGGTGGCAGCAGAGCGCCATTCCCAGATAGGCAATGGAAAATCGTAGGATAAAGATGTCCGAAGGCGTCAAACCATGATCCAAAAGAATCTTGGTAGAGACAAAGGTCGTTCCCCAGACCAGAACAGTGAGTATTGCCAGTAAATGGTACATAGGGTCTAGATATATAATTAGGAGCCGTCCGGATGGCATCTATGCAGGGAAAAACGGAGAGAATCCAAGTGGTTCTTACGAATTCCTCATCTGCAGCGTACCTCCTTGGAACAGCTCCGAATTCAGAGGGTGAGTTTATTCTGCTTCTTTTTCTAACTTTTTGGCCTCATTCCAGATTTCATCCATCTCGGCCAGCGACATCTCTTTGAGGTCTCGTCCTTGCTTGAGGGTCTTTGCTTCGAGATAATTGAAGCGGCGGATAAATTTCTGATTGGTATGCTCCAAGGCATTGTCGGGATTGATGTGGTACAGGCGGGCTGCATTGATGAGGCTGAACATGACGTCACCGAATTCTGCTTCAGCCTTGGCCTTGTCCATGTGTTCCACCTCAGCTTCAAATTCGCCGATTTCCTCTTTCACCTTGTCCCAGACCTGGGCCCGTTCCTCCCAGTCGAACCCTACATTGCGGGCTTTGTCCTGGATACGGTAGGCCTTGATCAGAGCAGGAAGTGCATCGGGGACGCCGGCCAGCACCGTCTTGTTGCCATCCTTCTCTTTCTGTTTGAGTTGTTCCCATTGCTCTTCCACCTGTTTCTCGGTCTTGATTTCCTTGGTTTCTCCGGTAGCCTGTACAGGAGGATAGATATGAGGGTGGCGGAAAATCAGTTTGTCGCAAAGCTGGTTGCACACATCGGCCATATCGAAGTCACCGGTCTCGGAACCTATTTTTGCATAGAAGGCCACGTGCAGAAGCACGTCACCGAGTTCTTTACATATATTCTTACGGTCACCTTTCATCAAGGCATCGCAGAGTTCGTAAGTTTCTTCAATCGTGTTGGGGCGCAGACTCTCGTTAGTCTGTTTACGGTCCCAAGGACATTTTTCTCTGAGTTCGTCAAGTACATCCAGCAAACGTCCAAAAGCTGCCAGTTTTTCTTCACGTGTATGTAATGTAGACATAGTTTAATAATTTTTATGATGCAAAATTAAGATTTGATTTAGTTACAGCCAAGTATTTTCCTCCGGTTTTCCAAAGTCGTGGCGTTTTGCTTTTCGTGAACGGGATATTATCAATGTGTTTCCCTGTCTGTCATCGTAGAACCTCAGTCGTTCCCTAGGATTCGGTCCTTCTTGTGGGAGAGAAAACATTTATAGAAACCAGAAAAACAAAAATCAGTGGAATCAGAGAGGGCAAAACTCTCCTTTTTGATACAATGATGGCGTTTTGACAGGTGTAGTAAGCAATCTAGCCTGTAGAACGGGTCATCCCACCGGAAATGAAGGATTTGTCGGTATTTCCGTGAATAAAAAATAAAAAAGAAGGGTGTAAATTTGTTAGAGACAAACGGAAATTGTAATTTTGCTCTCAGATAACTCACTTTTAATTACTAATAATTACAATTATGATTAATTACAAAGACTTAGGTTTGGTGAACACCCGTGAGATGTTCAAGAGAGCCATCAATGGCGGTTACGCTATCCCAGCTTTCAACTTCAACAACATGGAACAGTTGCAGGCTATCATCAAGGCATCTTCAGAAAAGAAGAGCCCAGTGATCTTGCAGGTTTCTAAGGGTGCTCGTAACTATGCAAACCAGACTCTTCTTCGTTATATGGCAGAAGGTGCTGTAGAATATGCTAAGGAACTCGGTTGCAACCATCCTGAAATCGTTCTCCACCTCGACCACGGTGATACTTTCGAAACTTGTAAGAGCTGTATCGACATGGGCTTCAGCTCAGTTATGATCGACGGTTCTGCTCTTCCTTACGAAGAAAACATCGCTTTGACTAAGAAGGTGGTTGACTATGCTCATCAGTTCGACGTAACAGTTGAAGGTGAACTCGGTGTATTGGCTGGTGTTGAAGACGAAGTATCTCACGCAGAAAGCCACTATACTAAGCCAGAAGAAGTAGTTGACTTCGCTACTCGTACAGGTTGCGATAGCTTGGCTATTTCAATTGGTACTAGCCACGGTGCTTACAAGTTCACTCCAGAACAGTGTACTCGTGACCCAAAGACTGGCCGTCTCGTTCCTCCTCCATTGGCATTCGACGTTCTCGATGCAGTTATGGAACAGCTCCCAGGTTTCCCAATCGTACTTCACGGTTCTTCTTCAGTTCCTCAGGAAGAAGTTGATACTATCAACAAGTTCGGTGGTAAGTTGCCTAACGCTGTAGGTATTCCAGAAGAACAGCTCCGCAAGGCTTCTAAGAGCGCTGTATGTAAGATCAACATCGACTCTGACTCACGTTTGGCTATGACTGCTGCTGTACGTCAGGTATTCGCTGAAAAACCAGCTGAATTCGACCCACGTAAGTACCTCGGCCCAGCTCGTGACAACATGCAGAAGTTGTATGAACACAAGATTGTTGAAGTTTTGGGTTCTGAAAACAAGTTGGCTAACCTCGACTAATTTTTAGTCTAGATTAAATGTATAAAAGGCCGTAGCTCCTCGGAGTTACGGCCTTTTTCGTGCTTCCAGGTCTTTGTTTCTAGTTCTTTACATCGTCGATTTCTTTTTTGTGGAGGATTTCCAAAAATGTCCTACTTTATTATTTTACTATCGTATCACGAATCATGTGCAGCATTTGGTAGATCTCGTGTTTTGTGCCGAGCAGGCAAATGAACGCAGTTGCTGAGCGGGAGAACCCGCTCACTATGGCAAAAGCATTTCATTGGCGGGATCTGCAGTAGTGAGCGGCTTCTGCCGCTCAGCAACGAACCGGAAAGGACC
>SAMEA104404097__coassemble_836_pt1 | contig 27950 bp, 20 predicted proteins | sample SAMEA104404097__metabat2_low_PE_059 | metagenome-assembled genome bin SAMEA104404097 (sample SAMEA104404097) | Balaenoptera acutorostrata | reverse complement strand
CATTACGAATGGACGGATACAAGCGTGAGGACAAACGAATGCACACTTGTTACACTGGATACAGTTTTCAGCATTCCAGTGAGGAACGAATGCACTTACACCACGCTTTTCGTAAGCTGCAGTACCCTGATGCCAAGTACCATCTTCGATACCCTTGAATGCAGAAACCTTGAGCAAGTCACCGTTCTGAGCATTGATAGGACGAACTACTTCGTTGATGAATTCAGGATCGTTGTTTTCAGCCTTAGGATCAGCAGGGAGGTTAGCCCATGCAGGATCAACAGCCAAAGTCTGGTATTCACCACCACGGTCAACAGCTGCGTAGTTCTTGTCGACTACATCCTGACCCTTCTTACCGTAAGACTTCACGATGAACTTCTTCATCTGTTCTACAGCGAGGTCAACAGGAATAACTTCTGTGATACGGAAGAATGCAGACTGGAGGATAGTGTTGGTACGGTTACCCAAACCGATTTCCTGAGCAATCTTAGTGGCGTTGATATAATATACCTTGATATTCTTTTCAGCCAATACCTTCTTGACGTTGTTTGGCAAGTTCTTTGCCAATTCTTCGCCTTCCCAGATGGTGTTGAGCAAGAAAGTACCGTTCTTCTGGATACCACGGAGTACATCGTACATGTGGAGGTAAGCCTGAACGTGGCAAGCCACGAAGTTAGGAGTATTTACCAAATAAGTAGAACGGATAGGAGCATCACCGAAACGGAGGTGAGAGCAAGTGAAACCACCAGACTTCTTAGAGTCATAAGAGAAGTATGCCTGGCAGTGCTTGTCTGTATTTTCACCGATGATCTTTACTGAGTTCTTGTTAGCACCAACAGTACCGTCAGCACCCAAACCGTAGAACTTAGCCTGGAACATACCTTCGCCACCCATTGCGATTTCTTCCTTCTGAGGAAGTGAAGTAAAGGTAACGTCATCCACGATACCGAGGGTGAAGTGGTTCTTTGGTTCTGGCAAAGCGAGGTTTTCATATACAGCGAGGATCTGAGCTGGAGTAGTATCAGCAGAACCCAAACCGTAACGGCCACCGACTACGACTGGAGCATTTTCTGTGCCGTAGAGCGCTTCCTTAACATCGAGGTAAAGAGGTTCGCCGTTAGCACCTGGTTCCTTAGTTCTGTCGAGAACTGCCAAACGCTTACAAGTTGCTGGGATAGCGCCGAGGAAGTGCTTAACAGAGAATGGACGGTAGAGGTGAACACTGATCAAACCAACCTTTTCGCCTTCTGCTGTCAAATGGTCGATAGCTTCGCGAGCTGCTTCAGAAGCAGAACCCATCAATACGATAACGCGGTCAGCGTCTTCAGCACCATAGTAGCTGAACAAATCGTACTTACGGCCAGTGATCTTCGTGATTTCGTGCATGTAGTTTTCAACGATTTCAGGAACTGCATCGTAGAAACGGTTAGCACTTTCACGGTGAGTGAAGAAAGTATCTGGGTTTTCAGCCATACCGCGAGCTACTGGGTGCTCTGGAGTCAAAGCACGGCTACGGAATTCAGCCAAAGCTTCCTGGTCAACCAGTGGAGCGAGAGCTTCCTGATCCATCATCTCGATCTTCTGGATTTCGTGTGATGTACGGAAACCGTCGAAGAAGTTTACGAAAGGAACGCGGCTCTTAATAGCAGAGAGGTGAGCTACACCAGCGAGGTCCATAACTTCCTGTACAGAACCTTCGCACAACATTGCGAAACCGGTCTGACGGGTTGACATGACGTCCTGGTGGTCACCGAAGATACAAAGAGAGTGTGATGCCAATGTACGAGCAGATACGTGGAATACGCAAGGGAGCAATTCACCGGCGATCTTGTACATGTTAGGGATCATCAAAAGTAAGCCCTGAGAAGCGGTGTAAGTAGTAGTCAACGCACCTGCCTGCAATGAACCGTGAACAGCACCTGCTGCACCACCTTCAGATTGCATTTCCTGTACGAGCACTGTTTCACCGAAAAGGTTCTTACGACCTTGAGCTGCCCATTCATCTACATATTCAGCCATTGTAGAAGATGGGGTGATTGGGTAAATGGCAGCTACTTCGCTGAACATATAAGAGATATGCGCAGCAGCTTGGTTACCATCACAAGTGATGAATTTCTTTGCCATGTTTTTGTCGATTGTGCTGCTGGACTACTAGGTCTGGGAGACCTGCTGAAACAGATGACGCGAAGGCTTATAGTCAGCAGCTAGTTAATATTAAATTTTGAAATTATTTTCGATATATAATAATGTAGGGATAACGCTATATCCTTTAATAGAGGAACCCGAAGAGCCAGAGCGGAATGTCCTTTCCGTGTCCGACTTCGGTATTGTAACGTACGTATATTGTCGAGGAGTTGGTCTTGACGCGCTTGTTCTTGTCGCAGATGCAGACGTCCATGGAGTTATCTACACGGAACATGCCTTCACGTCGTCCCCGGTTGATGGTGTGATGACGCCAGAGGGTGTTGACAAAGAAGGTTTCCATCATCATCTGTTCGCTGAGGTTGTTGGTACATACCGCCTGCAGCAGGTTCGTGTTGTGCATCATGATGGCTGCCGGCTTCTTAGGGAAGGTTTCTCCTTCATGGTAGACCATGTTGATGAGACGGGCCTCTTCCAGATATTTCAGATAATTCATGACTGTGGCGCGGCTGGTACCGATTTCTTCAGCCAGACGACTGACGTTCGGGGTCGAGGTCTCTCCGACAGCTAATAGATAGAGCAACTTCTTGATGCGGGAGAGGTATTTCAACTCGACCTGCTTGTTGAACAACACGTCGATCTCCAACATCATATTGGTCGCTTTCAATAGGGCTTCCGTGAAATTGTGATTTTCGAGGAAGAAAGGATAATACCCGTGATGGAGGTATTCCATGAAATGTTGCCAAGGACGTACTTTGGGAAGTATGGTCTTCAGTATAGTTTCGTGATTGTCTAGTATGTCGGAAATCGTGAAGGTCGGGAAATTGTTTCCCGTCTGCAGATTGATGTATTCCCGGAATGAGAATCCATGCAGCACATAGCAACGGCTGATGGAGGACAATTCTGAGTCCATGTCTTCTGAGTCTTCCACAGAAGTCGTGGTGTACACAATGCGGAGATTGGGGTAGCGGTGGTAGCATTCGCACAGCTGCTGCCGCCAGTTCGTCAGTTTGAACGCTTGGTCGATAAGGAGTACCAAACCGCCTTGTGATACAAATTCGCCTGCAAAATCAACGATACCTCTTCCTTGAAAATAAAAGTTGTTCATGTTGATATAGAGGCACTTTCTTAGCCGTACGTCGAACTTCTCCTTTGCAAACTGTAAAAGAAATGAAGTTCGGCCTACACCCCTTGGCCCACGAATAGCTATCATTCTGTAACTCCAATCTATAGAGTCCATCAGTGATCGGCGTATGGGAGCATTGAAATGTTCGATTAGAAAAGCATGCGTCTGGAAAAATGTCTCCATATGATATCCTTTGATTTCCAATGCAAAGATACAATTTCTATTTAAAATGAAACGTGGACTTTACAAAATTTATTTTATAATGGCTCTTGGAATATTTTTGAATTGACTTCTGAAAAATAAGGCGTTGGAAGAAATGAACGGTTTCCTGGAATAAAAGAGCAGAAAGAAAATGTTTTGTTGTTCTTTTCTATGTCTGTTAATTGTCTTGATATGAGTTGGTTAATGTAATATGGATAGGGAGTGCTTGCATCCTGGACTGGTCCTGTTCCCTAGTGTGTTCTAGTTGGGGCGGCATTTTCGGTCCATCGGGGGAAAATGTACATTTGCCTTGTTTTTGTAATATCAGATGTTAATAAAACGACCTAAATGGAGGTTCTCAAAAATGGAATAAAGAAAGATTCAAGGTGACGAGGCCGTCTGGAAGAAGAAGAGGGAGGAGGGCAGAAAAACATAGAAACGTGAAGACCGGATAAAATCCTTCTCCTCTTATATTTTATGGTGTATTTTTGTGAATATGCTAAAAAAATTGTAGTTTTGCAGCTATGAATACTGAACGCGTACCTTCCATATTGCTGATCTATACTGGTGGAACCATCGGTATGTTGGAGAATCCGGAGACTGGAGCTCTTGAGAATTTCGATTTTGAGCAGTTTCGTCAGCATGTCCCAGAGTTGAAGCGGTTTAATTACCAAATCCACTCTTATACTTTTGCGCCCCCTATCGATTCTAGTGATATGGAGCCGAAATATTGGGTGAAACTAGTACAGATTATTAACGAGAATTATCAGTGGTACGATGGCTTCGTGGTTCTTCATGGTACGGATACGATGGCGTATACCGCCTCTGCGCTCAGTTTTATGTTGGAAAATCTCGGTAAACCTGTGATTATCACCGGCTCTCAGTTGCCGATTGGTAAACTCCGTACGGATGGAAAGGAAAATCTGTTGACCTCTATCGAGATTGCTGCCGCAAAAAATGCGAAGGGAGAGCCTATGGTGCCGGAAGTCTGCATCTTTTTTGAAAATCGACTGATGCGTGGCAACCGTACCACGAAAATCAATGCGGAAGGTTTCAATGCTTTCCGTTCTTTCAATTATCCTTCTTTGGCTGATGCGGGAATCCATATCAAATATGATACGCATTTGATCCGTCGGCCGAATCCGAGTCTTCCTTTCCGTCCTCATTATCTGATGGACAATAATATTGTGATTCTGACCTTGTTTCCGGGAATTCGCCAGGATGTGGTCAGCGCGATGTTGACCATGAACGATCTGAAAGCGGTGATCATCAAAACTTATGGATCGGGAAATGCACCTCAGAAACGCTGGTTGTTTGAACTGTTGAAGACCTTGAGTGACCGGGGAGTGTTCGTGGTGAACATCACCCAGTGTTCACAAGGTACGGTGGAGATGCACCGTTATGAGACGGGATTGCAGTTGCTCCAGGCAGGGGTCATGAATGGGTATGACTGTACGTTGGAATGTATGGTGACCAAACTGATGTATCTGTTGGGACAAGGTTATACCAGAGAAAGAATTATGGAACTGATGAATACCAATATCGCGGGAGAAGTGACGTTGGATTCTGAAATGCCGTTTTGATACTGTTTTTGAATGAAAAAAATATTTTCCTTATTGCTCTTGTCTTGTTGCTTGCTTTTCGGTGCGTGCACAAGACAAGAGCATTTTTCATCTACCTCGATGGAGTATGCCGAATTGCTTCGTATTCAAGAAGCGGAGGACTGGACGGAGGTGGAAGTGTTGGATGCCTGGCATAAAGGTCAGGTGTTGCATCGTTATGTACTGGTGCCTCGCGACCAGCCGTTACCTGCTTCTTTGCCGGAGGGGACGGTGGTGCGTGTTCCTTTGCAGCGGGTGATTCCTTTTTCCTCCGTGCATGGGGCCTTGTTTTGTGACCTGCATTGTGCCGACCAGATGGTAGGAATGTGTGATGTGGAATATGTGCAGTCCGACAGTCTCCTGCAACGTCTTCACGATCGGCGTCTACTGGATGCGGGGTCTTCCATGCAGGTGGATCAGGAACGTTTGGTAAGTCTTCGTCCCGATGCATTTTTTGTGTCTCCTTTCGAAAATGCCGGTTATGGTCCTTTGGCGGCTTTGGAAGTTCCGTTGATAGAGTGTGCTGATTATATGGAGACCTCAGCTTTGGGACGCGCGGAGTGGATGAAGTTTTACGGACTGTTGATGGGGGCTTCTGCCACAGCAGATTCCTTGTTCACTGCGGTGGAGCAGGATTATCTGCATTGGTGTGACCAGATGAAACAGACAGAACGACGCCCTTCTTTACTTTGTGATATGAAACAGGGGAGTGCCTGGTATGTTCCTGGGGGCAACAGTTATATCGGACGTTTGTTTGAGGACGCCGGTGCCCGTTATCTCTTTTCGAATCAGCAGGAAAGTGGATCGGTCGCATTGGCTTTTGAACAGGTGTACGCTCAGGCCCATGATGCCGATATCTGGGTGGTGAAATATGGTAGTTCGGCTCCTTTGACTTATGAGCGGATGGTTCAGGATAATCCTTTGTATGGTCAGTTCCGTCCTTGGAAGGAGCGCCGTGTGTATGGTTGTAATACTTTTTCTGTACCTTTTTACGAGGAGATTCCTTTTCATCCCGATCGTTTATTACAGGATATGGTGAAGATTTTTCATCCGGAACTTCTACCGGATGCTTCGTTGAGGTATTATCGTCCATTGTCGGAATAAATATCGCTAGGGAAAATGAAATCGGTCCTGAAATGTTTTCTACCATTTCTCTTGTTGCTGTTCCTTGTCCTGGCCAATTTGTTCTGGGGCAGTGTGGACTTGCCGGCAGTGGAGGTGGTTCGGGCTTTGCTGGGCAAGGCTCCTGAGGGGGATATGGCTTCCTTTATTGTGTTGCAGTCCCGTTTGCCGCAGCTGCTGACGGCCTTACTGGCGGGCTGTGCCTTGTCGGTCTCAGGATTGGTGATGCAGACGGTTTTTGCCAATCCGCTGGCTGACCCTTCCATTCTGGGGGTGAGTTCCGGGGCCGGATTGGGGGCTGCTGTGGCGATGCTGTTCCTCGGGGGGAGTTGGACCACGGGGAGTTGGGTGCTGTCCGGCTATCTTCTGACTGTCTTTTCGGCTTTTGTTGGTGCCATGATGGTCATTTTTCTCTTGTTGTTCTGTTCGGCTTTGTTGAGGGACAACTTGTTGCTGTTGGTGACAGGAGTCATGATCAGTTTTGCCACCTCTTCTATTGTCTCTTTGTTAAGTTTTTTCTCTACGGCGGAAGGGGTGCGTAGTTACGTGATCTGGGGCCTGGGGGATTTCAGCGGGATTACTTTGCAGCGTCTACCGGTATTCTCAGCGATTATCGTGGGGTGTTTGTGCGTAGTGGGATTCCTGTCCAAGCCGTTGAATGCTTTGTTGCTGGGCCAGGATTATGCTTTTAATCTAGGAATTAAGGTGGCCCAGGTCCGTACTTTCTTGCTTTTTCTGACGGGACTATTGACTGCCACGGTTACGGCATTGTGCGGTCCCATCGCCTTCCTGGGGTTGGCTGTCCCTCATATTGCCCGTCTGACCTTGCATACGGCGAATCATCGGATCTTGTTGCCGATGACCTTGATTTGGGGAGCGAATCTCGCTCTGTTGTGTAATTTTCTGTCGCATCTGCCCGGTGGAGCAGGGGTTCTTCCTTTGAATGCCATTACACCCTTGTGGGGGGTTCCAGTCGTGCTGTACATCTTGTTCCGGCATCGGACTTTCTAAAGGGGGACCTGAATTTTTAATCCATCAGAATGTTCTTTAAATAGAATAATTTCTTTTGCTTTCGGTATAATTGGACTTATAAACTTGATTTTTGTAGCGTATTTTTGCTTTTTTAAATACTTAGTCTTATATTTGCGTTACTTGTAAAGATGAATTAAAGCAAACTACCTTAAAATCTAAGTTTATGAAAAAATTTTACTTACGCAGAACCTGTTTGTTGGCCATAGTCAGTTTTATGACCAGTTTCTCTATGGCGCAGTGTCCCTGGAAAGTCAATGCCGCTAAGTCTGTGACTCCTGCTCCGGTGCCTCTGGAGGAGAAAGTGGAGAATGGCCTGATTTATCTGGGTTATGCTCGTCCCGATGACGTAATTTATCCTTATGACGGATTGTCTCTTGATTTTGATGCGAAAGTTGGGGTGGCGATAAAATTGCCACGGGCTAAGTTCGCTCCTTATATTGGAGGTAAACTGAGTCAGTTGTATCTCGGATGGGATACGGAGGAGATGAATGGACAGGCTGAGGCCTTTGTCCGTACTTCATTGGATGGAGAAAACCTGGCTGCCGGGAAGGGTACCTTGAAATTTGGTTGGAATACCCTCCAGTTGGATGCGCCGGTGAATATTCCCGATGTTGATACCTTGGTACTGGGTTTTTATACCCAGCTCAAAAAGGGGGTGATAGCCATTCCGAAAGTTTATCCTCAGAATCAGCCTCATAGTTGTTATTTGTGGACGGAAGGCGATCTGGTGAACGGAAAAGAAAATTGGCTGGATGCCAATGAATTCGGTACGATGACCATATTGGGGGTCGTCGAGGATACGGATGGAAGATTCAACAATATGATGGAGCTGGAAAGTGCACGTTTCGACCATGTGGTCTATCGTGACTCTGTGGCCACCACATTGGTCCGTTTGAAGAATGTTGGTTCCAATGCGATTACTTCTATGGAGGTGACTTCCGATTTCAATGGAAAGAAATGGAGTATGTCTCTTCCTTTCGACAAGGGGATTGCGCCATCCACTGGTGGTAAGGTCTACTTGCCTTATTGTGGATTGGGAAGTGGTACCAATAAGTTCTACATTTCAAAGATCAATGGCGTTGAGGTGAAAAATCCGGAGGTGCAGGAAGTGAATTTGGTGACCATTCCTTATGAGGTGGCTCAGCAGTATACCTTGCACCATTTACTGGAGTTCTGGACTTCAGAGAACAGCTATATGCATGTGGCTTATTTTGAGGAATATACCCGCCCGTATCTCCAGAAGTTCAGCGACCGTGTCACTTTGGTCAATCAGCATACCGACGACCAGTTTATGACGGGTGAGGATGACGATGTGGCCCATATGATGCTGGATTTCGTAAACAATGATTCCATGCGGGTCTATATTCCTTCTATCTCTTTGAACCGTAACCGCTATGTGCTCAATCGGGCTGCGGAGGAGGATCATCCGTTGTCTCCGGTATTTTACCCGGAATATGGCGAAATGATCATGAATGAGATTCTGGATTATCCTACTTTCGCCAGTGTCCAGGTGGATGCCCGAATGAATGACGGGCAGGACAAAGCGCAGATTAAGGTATCTGGAAATGTGGCTGAGGGAGTATTGCCTGCAGGTGAACCATTATACCTGACGGTGTATCTGATGGAATATGATGTGGAATCCGACAGTCAGATTTTCTGGGATGAGAATCAGAAGGATTATTATAATGGTATCTATAAACATTATAATGTGATTCGTCAGGTAGTGACTCCGGTCTATGGTAAACAACTGGCACAGCAGGCCGGGGATTATACCCAATCTTTCGAAGTGGATCTCGATGAGACCTGGAACGCGAAGAACCTGCGTGTTGTGGCTTTCCTGAATCGTGGTATAGCGAACGCTAGTCTTGAGCGCCAGGTGATCAACAGTTGCGAGGCGAATCTGTCGCTTCCTACTGGGGTCGGCGAACTGGAGACTGCCGTTTCAGCCCCGGTTGAGATTTACAATTTGACCGGTGTACGGATGAACGGCTTCAACGGCAAGGGAGTCTATCTGGTGAAAACGGTACAGCATGGTAAAACTGTTGTCCGTAAGGTCTTTGTCAAATAAAACGATGTTTTTGTTGAATTAATTCATACAGGGCTGAGCGGTATAGGGTCAGCCCTGTCTTATCGATAACAGGTATGAGAAAGATATTAGTTGTACTTTTAGTAGTCTGGGGAGTCGTTTCAGCGCTGATGGCTCAGACTCCGGTCCGCTATGGCTATTGTCCGGAAGCTTTGGTGCCGGAGGAGGGATTGGCCCAGGGTACGGGAAAGAATAAGTTTGTGGCAGCCATGATTGGGCTGGATCCTGTCAACGATCCTGTGATGCAACGTCTGAAAGGACATCAGATCACGGGAGTGCGTTGTTACCTTCGTGAGGACTATAAGCAGGCGGGACAGAAACGTTCCTTTGCGATGTTGACCCAGGGAACCCCCGACGCCGAACCGATAAAGAAGATGTATAATTTTTCGAAAGGTTGGAATGAGGTGTATTTCGATGAACCGGTGGTCATTGGGGACGAAAAACTTTTTGTTGGTTTCCAGGTCTTTGAAAAGGCGGGTTCTCCTTATCCTCTACTGACTTACGGTGCCGCGAGTGTTCCTGGAGGTGCGTGGATTAATCTGGACCGTAAGGGATGGAAGGAATTGGAAGAACGGGGAACTTTCATGATCCAGGCTTTGCTGGATGATGGGGCGGTCACAGCATTGGAGAATTGTGCTTATGCCTTGGTGGCCGATCATCCTTTGACCTTGGTACCGGGAGAATTGTTTGATGCGAAAGTTTATTTCAAGAATATTTCCGACCAGCCGATTCGGTCTTTGCAGTTGAATACTTTGGGGGCGGGAGATGAGGCTCCGCATGTACAGCGCGTGGATTTTGAACCGGCTTTGGCTGCTTACGACGGTCGCATGCTGTCGATGAAAATCCGGTCTGGTAGGGAGGTCGGCACCAAGGAAGCCGTGGAACTGCGCGTTGCGGAGGTCAATGGTAAAGTCGCTTTGCCAGCGATGGCCGGGAAGACTTATCTCTATGTCACAGAGGATGCTTTCTTACGCATACCTTTGGTCGAGGAGTTTACGAGTCAGTTGTGTCCGAACTGTCCGTTTATGATGTATTATGTGGAAAAGGCTCGGGAGGCTTTTGGGGGTCCATTACTTTATGTGACCCACCATACCGGTTATCAGCGGGATGCCTTCACCTTGAAGGGGGAAGAGGATCTGCTGTATCTGTTCGATGAGGGAGAAACCTATAATCCTGCGATTATGTACGACCGTTTGTTCTTCCCTGCAGAGTCGAATATTGTATTGCCTTCAACCGGAGAGACCTCAGCCCAGCCGTATTTGGATAAGTTCAATGCTGTGTCCCAGCGTCCAGCCATGGCTGAGGTGCTGGTGGATGTGGAGAAAACGGAGGCGCAACTGAGTGCCCGGGTACATGGTCGCATCAATCATGAGATGGTTGCTGCCGGAGATCCTTTGTATCTGACGGCTTATCTCGTGGAGGATGGGTTGACTCTGGACCGCTATATGCAGCAGGGACTGGATGTGGAAGGTGCTCCAGAGGATCTGGTCAGTGGTTTCCGTCATAATGGGATTGTCCGGCATATGTTCACGAAGCAGATGAGGGGGGATGAGTTGACAGTGGCGCAGGATGCTACTTTCAGTGTCGCTCTGGATCCTGTGGCATGGAAGGATTCCTGGAATTGGGATAACTGTCAGGTGGTTGCCTTCGTGCATAAATGTAATGAGAAAAATCTGGCGGATAATTTTGTCTTGAATGCCGGCAGTAACCGGTATAATCATCTGATTACCGGTATCGCTTCAGTGGATTCTCCTGTCGCACATGAGGTGCGGATTGCTGTAGGTGCAGACCGGGTTGTCCGTACTGACGTGCCGGTAGCTGAGCTTCAGATTTATAATTTGAGTGGTAGAAGATGTCGTACAGGGGCAGCTTTGGCACCTGGTGGGTATGTGGTCCGTGTGGTCACTCTTCAGGGACAGGTGGTAGCTCGTAAACTGTTGGTCAGATAGTTTTTCTGTAGGATCTTCGATAAGATTAAAATCCTTTTTCTTTGCAGGGGCAGAGAAAAAGGATTTTTTCGGATAATAGTGTCTTATTTCTCTATTTTGTGGTTCCTTTTCCTGTTTTTCTTATCTTTATTTCTAATACCTTCATTTGGTTGCACATTTCGTTTGAAAGTAGGCAGTTGGGAGCATATTTTTGCTACATTTGCAAGAGCGTACTTTTGAACCGTACGTTTTAGCCTTAACTTTACTGAAACAAAGGAGAAAAATATGACAACAATTCGAAACTTTCAGCAAATGACAGCACATCTTTGTGCTGCAGGAAAACGCATGCGTATTGCAGTGGTGTGCGGTAGTGATGACTCGACGCTCTATGCGGTGGAACGTGCTTTGAAGGAAGGATTTGCTGAGGTCATCTTTGTGGGAGACACTGAAAAACTGGCTTCTTGTGCTGTGGTGCAGGAAAATGCTGCCTGGGTACGTCTGGAACCGGTGGCCGATGATGTGGCTGCAGCTCGTCGGGCAGTCGCCTTGGTCCGTGAAGGTCAAGCGGATATCTTGATGAAAGGACTCATCAGTACCGATATTCTGCTTCGTGCCGTGTTGGATAAGGAATGTGGTTTGTTGCCGCGAGGTACGGTGCTGACCCATCTTGCTGTGGCTCAGTTCCCTGACCGTGACCAGTTGTTGTTTTTCACCGATCCGGCAGTTATTCCTTATCCTACGCAGGAGCAACGTATGGCACAGGTGGGCTACGCCATCAGCATGTGTCATACCTTTGGTATAGAGGAACCTCGTGTCTCTTTGTTGCATTGTGCGGAGCATGTGAGTGAGAAATTTCCTCATACCCTGGGATACCAGGAAATTGCCGACTTGGCGCGGAAAGGACAGTGGGGAAAGGCGATTGTGGATGGACCGTTGGATTTGCGTACGTCGATAGATCCTGTGGCCTTGCATCATAAAGGTATTGATTCTCCGCTTGAGGGACAGTCCGATGTCTTGGTCTTCCCTGACATCGAGGCTGGGAATGTCTTTTATAAAACCATCAGTTTCCTGGCGAAGGCCGATGTGGCTGGCACCCTTCAGGGGACGCAGTGTCCGGTAGTTCTTCCCTCTAGAGGAGACAGTGGTGAAGACAAGTTTTACAGTTTGGCTTTTGCAGCTATGGCTGTTGAGAAATAATATGAGTTCATCTGGGATTTCGGTAGATGACCGGTGTCTTTTATCGAAAATCCTGTAATAATAGATCAACCCCTAATGAAAGAAAAGGATATGAAGGAAAAGCAGAATGGTTTTTCTGTCCTGGTGATTAATCCAGGGTCGACTTCTACGAAAATTGCGGTGTATGAGGATGAGACCGTCGTACTGCAGCGGAATATTAAACATTCCATAGAGGAATTGGCTCCTTTTGCGAGAGCCATAGATCAGCGTTGCTTCCGTCGGGATTTGGTTATCCGCGAATTGGAGGAGTCGGGAATTCCGATGCGTTTCGATGCGATCATTGGTCGTGGCGGTTTGTCGAAACCGGTGAAAGGTGGGGTCTATGAAGTGAATGAGGCCATGTGCGAGGATACGTATGAGGCGATTCGTCGTCATGCCTGTAATTTGGGTTGTCTCATTGCTTTCGAGTTGGCAGCCCGTATTCCTGGCTGTAAGGCCTATATCGCCGATCCGGGAATGGTGGATGAACTCGATGATGTGGCTCGGGTCAGTGGTTCTCCTCTGATGCCGCGCATTGCGATTTGGCATGCCCTCAACCAGCGTGCGGTGGCTCGTCGCCATGCCCAGAAGATGGGATGCCGTTATGAGGATCTGAATCTGATTATCTGCCATCTGGGAGGAGGTATCTCCGTGGCTGCCCACCGTAAGGGATTGGCGGTTGATGCCAACAATGCGCTCGATGGAGAAGGGCCGTTCTCCCCGGAGCGTGCGGGGACATTGCCGGCGGCTGACTTGATTCATCTGTGCTATAGCGGTCGCTATACGGAGGAGGAACTGTTGAAGAAAATTGCCGGTAATGCCGGACTCGTGGCTCATCTGGGTACGAACGACATGAAGGAAATCCTACGTAGAATAGATGGTGGAGATAAAAAGGCGGAACTTTTGGTGGATGCGATGATTTATCAGACCGCGCGCTCTATTGCTGCGGAAGGGGCGGTACTTTGTGGTGAGATTGATGCGATTCTGTTTACCGGCGGTATGGCGTATTCCGATTATATTATTTCCCGTTTCCACAAGAGGCTGGACTTCCTGGCTCCGATCTATGTTTATCCAGGTGAGGATGAGATGGAGGCTTTGGCGGCGAATGCCTTGTCTGTTTTGCGTGGGGAATGTGTGGCGAAGGAATACAAACCTGTACGTCCTTGATAGAAAAGACGGATACTTATTTTTACGCTTACCTCCACCGTTGGACGCGGGGAGATGGGTTCAACTGATACTAAACATCTGGGTTACTTTAAGGGGACCTGGATGTTTTTTTGCAAATCATGTTGTGATAAATTCGTGGAACTAATGTTTAACAGCACCTTTAGAAGATGTTATTCCATTTCAAAATGAGGTGGATTTGCCGGTTCTATTTCCAGTGTCATTGCTTTTTCTTGACTTGAATCGTAAGGAGTTCAGGGAAGAGGCTTTTGTACTAGAGTAATGCCCTTATTTTGTCATAAGAGTGGAGAGACTGACTATAAGACATAAAAAAAGGGATACCTCTGTATCCCAACCTTGTTAACCTTAAATCTAATACTATGAAAAACACAATGCAAAAGTACATGGATTGGGGGAATATAGCAAAAAATGGCTCATAAAGGGAGTGTAATTAATGCTTTTTGTCTATTTTGTTCTACTTTTGTTAAGTGGATATGGCATATGTGGAAAAGTAATCCGGAGTCCATATCGTCGAGCTCTGTGTTATTATTTTCTTATTTTTGTTGTTTTTTGAGATTTAAACAAGAAAAAATATTAATTTTGAAATAAATAACCTCCATAGTATGGAGGGGCTTATGGTAAAGCATATCGTTGTTATTTAAAATAGGGTAAGGATCTTTCAGGTTAACCGGTCTATACATATGAGTAATAGTATTCTTCGTTTCATTTTTTTATTGCTTTCAGTCTTTACTGCTATGAATTCATGGTCTGTCACTAGGCGTGCCTTGGTGATAGGAATAGGTACCTATCAGGATACTGCATGGGAAAAGATTCATGGTGATCGTGACATAGCCCTTGTCGTGGAGATGCTGCAGAAGTTAGGGTATGAGGAAATCGTGACGCTGGTGAATGAGCAGGCGACCAAATCTGGTATTCTTGCAGCTTTTGAACATCTTCAGAAAAGTTGTCAGAAAGGGGATTGGGTATATGTCCATTTTTCGGGACATGGTCAACGCATGACGGATGTGGATGGTGATGAACAGGAGGATGGTTGGGACGAATCTTGGATACCTTATGACGCTTACTTGAAATATGGTCCTCATGACCGGGGGGAGAAACATTTGAGCGATGATGAAGTGGGATTCTGGATGACCAAGGTGCGTCATGCCGTTGGAAAAAGAGGGCAGATTGTGGTGTCTGTAGATGCGTGTCATAGTGGTGATTCTTCCCGTGAGTTGGACGAACTGCCGGTTCGAGGGGTGATTCAGAATTTTATAATTCCCGATTCTCCTCAGCGCATTTCTGCCCGATTGCCCGAAAGTTGGTTGACATTAAGTGCGTGCAAACCCTTCCAGCGTAATTGTGAGATTCTTACAGACTCTGGATATTATGGTATGCTTTCTTATGCGCTGTATCATTTATATCCACATTTTAAAGGCAAAGATAATGTAGAGGTGTTGACTTTGTTGCACCAGTTTGTCAATGTCCATCGGGGAGCTTTGCCCCAATCTCCGCAGTTGACGGGCGAGAAAGATAAATATGAGGTGGTTCATGCTTTTTATGATTGAAAATATGAGAGTCCATTGTTGTTTATTGATAGTATTCTTTTGGGTTGGTGGATCCTTGTCGCTCTCGGCGCAGCAGGAGGATTCGAAATGTTCGGAAGCAGAAACTTTTTTGTCCACAGGTATCCGTCATTTGCAGGAGGGCTTGTATGCGTCTGCTCGGGATCAGATAAAACAGGCCTGGCATTTGGCTGCGGCTGATTCTTTACTCGAACGGAAATGCCATTATTATATAGGGGCTTCCCACTATTATGAGGGGAAGAAATTCGAAGAAGATATGCTTCCGCAAAAAGCATATGAGAGTTACGAGCAGGCCTTGTCTATATTTCGACAGTTGGATATTCCAGAAGATTTGGCGGCTATCTATCGTCATTTGGCGGAACTCAATAGTTATGCATTCAGTCTCCATCAAAAAAGTTTAGAACAGTTCCGGAGGGCACACGCCTATGCTGTTACTGCGAAGGACAGTCTGTTGCAAATTCAGTTGTTGGCAGATATCGTCAATGAATTGGAATACCAGGAATCTTGGCAGGAGAAGAACAAAGCCGTTGCTCAGATGGGGGATTTGCTCCGGCGATCTACTAATGCGAAGATGGTGTTGGAAGCAGAGGTGCTTCTGGGGGACGAGGCGGTCAAGAGTGGGCGCTTTGATGAAGCCAAAACCTATTACAATCGTGCATTGGAAAAAGCCTTATGCGATTCGACTAGGAAAAGTGTATATTGGGTATATAGCAAATTGCGTGCAATGGCGATGGCACAGGAAGATGATGAGGCTGCTTACCAGTATAGTCGACATTGTGTTAAGGCATATCAATTGCTTTATCAGGATAATCCGATTCAGCAGTGTATTCCTTTTATTATGCATGCTGAACTTTGTGCCAGAACCAACAGAAAGGAAGAATGTTTTAAGAGTGCAGACTCTTTGTTCCGGGCATTGGACTATGGGCTTGATGAGATGAGTGCTGCGCAGCTTTATATGTATAGAGGGATGTGGCATGTCGTTTTCAAGGAGTACGATGCCGCCGTCTGTGACTATGAGAAGGTGCATGAGGTGTATGAGAAACAAGAGGTGAAGAAGGTCTTTTCAGACCTGAAATCTTTGTTGGGACTTCATGGACGTGCTCTTTTTGAGGCTGGACGTTATGACGAAGCGAAGGTCCAGTTTCGCCGTTTTATCTCTCTTTGTCAGGAATATAGCGGAGTGGAAACCACTGAACCGGTTCGGGTGCTTCCACGTTTGGCTGAGTCGGAGCGCCTTACCCATCATATTGCGGAAGGGGCTAAGGCTTACGAGGAAGCGGTAAGGTTGCGCATGAAGTCGGCACGTCGAGATTTGCCCTATATGCCGGCCAGCGCAAGAGAACAGCATTGGAAATACCTTTCCGAGACGATATGGCAAATGTCGGCTTATGCTCTCTCCTGTGGTTTCAAGCAGAATGATTTTACCTCAAAGGCTTATGATGCGCTGTTATTTTCAAAAGGGTTGCTGCTGTCTTCTGAAAAGTCTTTGGCTTCGGAAATAGCACAACTGTCTGATTCGAGTCTACAGCATACCTATAATCAATTACTGGCAGAACGCAATCAAATGATAGAGGCGGAATCGAAGGGGGATAAAAGTGCTGCGGCACTGCATTTTGCTGCATTTAACCAACTGGAGCGGGAGGTGGTCCTCGGATTGTCGCAGCGGGGATTATCCAACTTGATGGAGGAGGTGGCAGGAAAGGATATTGTACATCGGCTTCGTAAGGGAGAGGTGGTGGTCGACTTTACCGACTTTGTTAACGAGAAGGGAGAACGTGAATACGTTGCCTATCTATTGTCGAAGGAGTGGAAATATCCTAAGCTTGTGTCGGTGACGACTCAGTCCCAGTTGGATAGTCTGCTTGGGCAGGTGGAGGGGAAAATAGACCGTTTTTATGAGGAAGAATATGCTCGGCAGCTTTTGCAGCTCGTGTGGGAACCTTTAAAGGAGGAGTTCTCTAAGGTAAAAACGGTGTATTATGTTCCATCTGGATTTTTCCATCAGATTGCGTTTGAATCGATTCCTGTTGGGCGTCGTCGTCTTCTTGGTGACAAGTACCAGTTCGTTCGTCTCAGTTCAGCAAAAGAGATACTGCATTATGAGGAACTGCGAAAACTCCATCAGGCTGGATCTGCTGTATTGTATGGGGGGTTGGATTATGATATGGAAGCTGAGGAAATGGCGGAGCAGAGTGCACGATGCCGGTTGCCGGATGCTTTTGCACTGAGAGGAACTCAGAAAATGAAGGGGAAATCCACTTTTCAGAAAATCGATTATTCTGACGAGGAAGTGATAGCTATTGGGCGTATCCTTACTCTTAATAACATAGCTGTACGTTGCTATCGAGGAAAAGAAGGTACGGAGGAATCTTTTCTCAGTCTCTCTGGTAAGGCCCCCCATTTGCTGCAGTTGTCTACGCATGGCTTTTTCTATACTCCGGATGAGGCTAAATCCACTATCGGACTTTCGGGATATAAGGATATGATGTATCTTACGGGATTGGTCATGTCGGGAGGTAATGCGGAATGGACAGGCAAACCTTTACCGGATGGAGTACAGGGAGGGTTGTTGACATCGGCGGATATAGCCCGTCTAGATCTGAAAAACGTGCAGCTGGCAGTGCTCTCTGCCTGTGAGACCGGTAGAGGAAAAGCTACGAACGAAGGGCTTTACGGATTACAGCGTGCGTTTAAAAAAGCTGGAGCACAGACCTTGGTGATGTCTTTGTGGCAGGTTAGTGATATGGCTACAAAGGATTTCATGGTTGCTTTTTATAGACAACTGGTGAAGAACGGAGGGGATAAACGTGCTGCTTTCAGTCAGGCGAGAAATGAAATTCGGGATAAATATCAGGATCCGGCTTATTGGGCTGGATTTGTAATGATTGATTGAGTTTGTTATATGGTGATGCCATTGAGGAGAGTGGACGAAGATTGGGAAGTCGTTGAAGGATTCCAACGGAAAGACGAAGAGGTGCAGAAGCGTTTTTACCAACGTTGCTGGTCTTATTATCAGGAACATGGTGGAGGGGTGATTGATTTTCGTGCCAAGGCGGAGACTTCGGAGGATTTGTTTCATGAGTGCTTCCTGTGTTTGTGGGAGGAATTGGAGTGCCGTGTCCTTCGTGTGCATGATCGACAGGTCTACCGTTTGGATCGTCAGGGGAGGGAACGTAAGATGACTGCAAGTCTTCTCACTTTTTTTATGGCTATTGCTAAAAACAGAAATTTGGAATTGGTACGCGAGGAAGCTTTCTTCGCCCCTTTCCCTGCTGACGTTAAGGATCCTGTCTCCGAGGAGGACGAGGAGCTCCTTAAAGAACGTCTGATAGGAGAGTGCCTGGATCGTTTACCTTCGCGTTGTAAGGATATTCTTACTAAATTTTACTATCAAGGGATGACATTGGACCAGATCTTGGTGAGCCGTAAGGAAAATGTCAGTAAGGACGGATTGAAAACGGGTAAGTCTAAATGTATGAAACTGCTTAAAGAGGACGTGATGAGATGTTTTAAAAACCATTTAAAGGTGAACCGAAATGAACAACGAGAGACAAAATAGGATAGATGCTTATCTGCGGGGAGAAATGATGGCTGAAGATCGGAAGCGTTTTGAACTGGAGATGAAGCACGACTCTGCGCTTGGGGAGGAAGTGGAGTTGACACGACGTATTCAAAAGACTCTGGCTCATCGTCAGGAGAAATTGGAGAAAATGGCGATATGGGACCGTGAGATCAAACGGTCGTCTGTATCTCCGAGGAGGAAGGTGCAGCGTTGGTTTTATGTGGCTTTGGTGGCTGCGGCATGTCTGTTAGGTGTTTATGTCGTTTTCCCGACAGAGGGGAATATTCATGCTTATGATGCGTCTTTCTTTCAGAGTGAGATGGCTTATCGCGGTGGTGGAGAAATCGCCGCGATTAATGGGTTGATTGTTGAACGGGATTTTCAACGGGCCTGGATGGTCATTGATTCCTTGGAGGATATCTGCCGTCAAGACCTGAAACCCGTGGTTGACGATCAGTGCAGTGAAGAGGAGATTTATAACCGTCGGGTTGCTGAAGAAATGCTTTATCAGCTTTGCTGGCAGCGTATTCATTGGTATTTGGCGCAGAATAAGGTGGACGAGGCTGTCGCTTTATTACGTACGTTCCGGTTGCAGAAGGGAGAATACCAGTCGAAGGCTGCGGAACTTTGGGGCTTATTGGGTGAGAAATAACAGAGTGGAGTTTTAGCATTTTTCTAGGTGGGTGGACCACAGTTGGAAAGGGTCGGGTGATGGCCTGATGTTTTTGGAAATTTGTCGATTTGTTGTATAAAGAGGGCTTCCTTTCGTTAAAAACGTTATCCAGACGAATATAGTCTAGTTTCATGGGTTACTTTATCTTTAATTTTTCCTTAAAAGATAAAGTAACCTCATAACGTTGTTGCCAAAGAAGTTCTTTTTCTGGGAGTTTCCTTAGGTGACAGCAATATAGCTATCCAATTGCCATGAAACCTCATCTATTACCTGTCGGTAGACGTGTGAATGAACTTACTGACGCTGAATATATTCAAGGACTTAAGGAAAATAATAGTGAAATCGTACGCTTCTTTTTCTATGAGTTCTGTCGTTATACGCTCAATGATATCCGCAACTCTGTATTTCATGGAACCTTGGATTATGACGATTTGGTGGATGAACTCTATCTTTATCTTTCGGAGAACCAATGGCATAAAATGGATACTTTTCAAGGTTTAAACGGTTGCCACCTTAAGTCGTGGATGGTTACGCTTTGTTGGCGTTTCTTTGTGCAGCGTCGACAGAGTTTCTTAGGGCTACCAGATAATGAAAATGTGGATGTGGCTACCCTCCAGTCAGTGCCGTCGGACGAGTTTGATATTGAGATGTGGATGGATGTGGAAAGCACTTTCTCTGCCATGCCCAATCCTAAATATGTCATGGTACTTCGTATGTTGCTCCACGAGGGGTTCACGCCTCAGGAGGTGGCAAGAGTCTTACATACGAATATTGCTAACGTTTACAATATCAAGCATCGGGCCATTGTGCAGTTTATCCAGACTTATTGTGAAAAATGATGACTGATGTCTCTCCTTTTAATTTTTTGTAAAAAATGATGGTTCTTTGATAGTTTTTCCTTTTTAGGGAACTCTATATATTCACGAGAGAACTAATGGGAGTGGAGAGAATGCCCTCTTCCGCTTTTGCTAAATGTGTTAAGAGAATATGGGAGAACAACATTCAAACAATGACGATATGGTCCTTCGAATTTTAGAAGGGGGGATGGTGGACAATGAGGTAGTCGACTTTTTAGTGCGTCAGGTAAATAATACGAAGGAGTTATGGCTTTTGGCAAAAATGTCTAAGGATGCCAGATAAGTTGTATGGTCGGGGAGGATATGTAAAGCGAGGTTGATCTGCCTACCGTTTGGATGAGGGGAGAAATTTGAATTCCTTCATGGTATAGTGTTCTAGTGTTGAGGTTGATAAAAGAATAAGCAGAACGGCTGTCCTTTCTTTGGTCTCTATAGGTAATGTTATTGTAAGATAAATGATAGAGGGATGGCAAGAGGTAAAAGACTATTTTTTGAACATTCATTTGGGATGAAGGAGAGGGTTTTATGACTCTTTCCTTTATCTTTTTAATAAGTATTGACCATAAAGGTGGGGAGAGGCTGATGGGATTTTTACAAGTACAATAAAAGTAAAGACATAAAAAAAGGGATACCTCTGTATCCCAACCTTGTTAACCTTAAATCTAATACTATGAAAAACACAATGCAAAAATAGAGGAAAACGAGAATATTTCCAATTTGCTAGATTGAATAATCTTCTCTATTAATAATATTTTATGGTTTATACTTCATTTTGTAAGCTATGTATTGCATTTTGCTTTTATATTTTTGTTTTCCTTGTTCTTCATTTCCTAGATAAAGGCTCGCTGAATATTTTGTCCTCATCTAATAAGTTCTTTTGCAAATCTATAAAAAAGAATCCGTTTTTCCTAGTTTTTCTATATGTTCTATAATAGGTTTCGTGGAGTGACGAGGGAATTTTGTTTGTTTTAGAGAATAGTTCCGGAATTTCTGTGGATATGTATCTTAAACATGGGAGATTGCGTAGGGATATAAAAAAAGGGATACCTCTGTATCCCAACCTTATTAACCTTAAATCTAATACTATGAAAAACACGATACAAAAGTAGGGCTTTACCCGTTGAAAATAAAGAATCCTGGGGGGATTCCTACTTTTTTTAGATTTTATTATTGATTTGTTTTTCAAATTGATAGGTGTGTTTTGCAAAATCCTAAAATAGGACTTCGGAGATGATACGGTGCCTTTAGATGTCGGCGTCGAAGTTTGCGCACGCTTTAAACAGGGCGGAGATAAATATGATTCCGTTTGGGACGTGTGTCCACGCTGCAGCTGTGCGCTCTCCAATGCAGGAGATATCCTTACGACACATCCTTTTCTGTATCATTCAAATAATCCAAGACCTTTCTGTTGGCTTCATCAATCTTGTTCCTATTAAATTTAATATACAATCCTGTTATTTTGCTGCCGTATTCATGTCCTAGGCATTCTGAGATGGTATCCTTGGGAATGTCAAGTTCTGCCGCGATAGTAGCCCATGAATAACGTGCCCAATAGGAAGTTATGCGTGGTTCAATAGGATCCATAATGAGATAATGGTTGGCTGTTCGAAGTACGTGGCTTTTTGAGGATTTTATTGGACCTATCTTTCTAAGAGAATCATTAAGGTGCTGAGCATAGTTCTTATAATCTTGATATCGGTCGAAGCACGACAGTAAATGTTCATTGCCTTTATATTTTTCTATGATAGCTGCGGCTTCTGGTTCAACTTTGATAGAGTACAGTTTCCCTGTCTTGGCACGTCTGTAGGAAATTCTTCCATTTATATAATTGTCCGAGGTGAGTCTCGCTAAATCCACCACATTTATGCCTATGAGATAAAACATCAGCATAAACATATCACGGTGTTCTGTGTCGTATTTACCCAGATGGGGACAATCGCGTAGGTAGCGCAGCTTATTTATGGGTAGTGCTCTTGTCTCTGTCTCTTGAGTTGGTATATGGAATTTGTGAAACGCATAATGTTGGGTGATTCCTTCATCAATAGCGAAGTTGATAACGTTCCGTAGGTTTCTCATGTGAATTGCTTTGGTATTGACTGAAAGGTTTTTCATCGAAGCGTAAAAGCCCGTCAGCCATAGCTTCGTGATCAAATCGAATGAAATTCCGTATGGATCTTTATATTCGGTTAGCTTTTTCAAAGTTTGTCGGAAAAGTTCTGCGTTACGTCGGTTCTTTGTCGCGATGACCTTTTCGAACATTGTTCCTAGATTTTCTTTCGGTTGGGGAAATGAGATATCATCGGTGGGATTGGAGAGGATTGTTTTCAGATCCTTTTTTGAGATTTTTTGTAAGAGGCCCATGGCCTGTAATTTCAAAATCTTAGTATTGATCCTGGTGAGTATGGAAAATAAGACTTGGTTGGCAAGTCTATTTCCTTTTCCGATGCAGGTTCTCGATTCCGTATCCCACAAGTCTTGGTTTACTGTTATTCCGGTGCTGATATAAATCGTTGTACTATGTACGATTGACACCTTAATTGGGTAAGTCCCGTCTTTTAGTTTGTGGCGTTTGTCCAGCCACAGGTAAGCTTTTGCCATGATGATCACATTTTACGCACATTTCTATGCAGATTATTTGCAGAAAATTTACGAAGAATAGTGTTATCAAAGCCTATTTTAAGCCTATTATCTTCCTTTAGCCTAGGAAGCCGGTGCTTCTTCTGATTTGTATAATAAAAACAAAAAGCATCGACAATCAAATGATTATCAATGCTTTTTACCAGTCGGGGTGACTGGATTCGAACCAGCGACCACACGCCCCCCAGACGCGTACTCTAACCGGGCTGAGCTACACCCCGAATTGCGAATGCAAAAGTAGCGCTTTATTTTGTATTATCCAAATTTATAGTCCTTATTTTTATTTTTTTGGTGAAGGAGAATGATTTTCAACGCTATTTCCCACTATTTTCCAAAGACCGAAGACGGTCCGTTTTTTATAGGTCTTCCGATAGGCGTCCGATTACATGATATTTAATTTCAAACCAGCAGCGAAAGAGAGAATGTCTCCAAATTTCACGTTTTTATTGGTAATGCTGGAAATGATGTACATATCGCAGGAACTAAATTCGTAGTAGGCGGAGATGCTGCGGAAGAAATGACGCTTTTTCGATGGTATGCGATAAGTGAGTCGCTGGCCTAAGAATATATTTGCACGTACCCGGGTGGAAAATCCATAATAACGATCAGGATAACGGGAAGGTTCTTTGCTCCAGAATCCTTCACCGAAGATAGAATTGAAGAACAGACCTGTCGTCAGAGGTTCCACGCTCCAACGGGAGGATATGTTCAGATGCCACGGGATATATCTTTCCTTAACCGTAAAAGTGACTTTGGTTTCTTCAGAATTGTATTTGGGTACAAAACCGAGCATCATGTCGGTTTCCCAGTTCAAGTGTTTACCGTAGTGCCAACCGAAGCCTAGGGAGGCAACACCGATGCTACCTGCGTATTGGACTGTTACCTGATTGGGAATTAATTTGAACCAGAAATCACGGTATTGGCAGTTATGACGTTCATATATAGTTTTGGGTGCAGAGACCGTATCTGTGGTGGATATCACCGTTGTCTCTGTTGTAGTGGTGGACAATGTGTCTTGTTCAGAGGCCTTGGCTCCTATGGTCAGGAGGAAAAATAAGCTAAAGACGTACCATTTCATAATCGTATCCTCCTTCCTTCTTTAATGTGAATACTAGATAAGTGAGTTTCTTGGCACAGTCTCCTCTGTAATACATGATACCGTCTTCCAATGGCTCATAAAATTTATAGGTGTGGTTGTGTCCGCAGAGGCAGAATTGTAAGTCGGGGTAAAGACGAAGTTTTTCATGGAACACTTCTGCAACATTACCTCCGAACTGGTCGGTAAGGGGAGCCGCATGCATGGAGACTACTGTACGGCGTATACTGTCTGGTACTGCGGCCTGGTCTGCTTTGATATAGCCAAAGTTAGGGATGTCTGTGGAATAGTCGTATTCTACGGCGTTTGTGTTCAGGCACATGAAATGGGTGTCACCGGCATTGAAGGAGAACTCAGGATTGCCATACATGGAACGGTAGACGTCGCCGCCTGTTCCGAGGCAATCGTGGTTTCCAATGATACAGACGCAAGGCATCTGTAGTCTTTTCAGTTCCCGGTTCATCCAGTCAAATTCCCGGGTCATACCGAAGTCCGTCATGTCGCCACAATGGATGACAAAATCAATGTCACCACGGTTGTTGATGTTGTTGACGATTTTTTTAGTTTCATCGTACCAACGTTGAGTATCTGTTATCATGGCGAAGCGAAGACTGTCGCGGCCAGCGCAGCTGGTTTCAATTCTCTCTATCGCTTTGGCGTTAAGATTGCCTTCACCATCGTAACGAGAATCGTAAGGATGATAATCTATCAAATCACAACTTGATAGAAAAAGGGACGCGCAAATAAATGTCCATTTAGATAAAATATGTTTCATATTACAAATTTCGTATCTTCTAATGAGATATGAGAGTTCTAAATGTCCTTTATATTTGAGGAAAGAGTATGAAAATGAAAAATTAGACAAATATGTCATTTATCTCTATGATACTCTTATGAATACGTTGTTTTTTTAATTATTAATTAAAAGGAAGTTAAATAAATAAATATGTGTTATATCTCATTGTTTATTAGATTTTAAATTTTAGAAAAATAGTATAAATTTATAATTTCGCCTTATTATTTTATCTATATTTGCGCTCGATAAAAAAAATACAAAATGTATAGGAGAAATTTACTTAGGACAGTGTTACTGTTCCTTTTGTCTTTAATGACATGTAGTGGTGTTTTAGCACAAGTTGACGTGATTACTTCACGGTGTTTGGTGGCTACGGTTGCAACTTATAAGGAGTTTTGCTATAAGTCACTGTCAACATCGGTGGTATATGAGGGGATATCGGCTAATAATGAAGGTGCGATTACGTTAAGGTGGACTTCTGGTAGAAAAGCTGGTATTGTAACAACAGCTTCTGACCAGTACGTAAAATCGATTAAAATAGAATGGGACAATCAGACAATTTCTGGGCGTCGGTTAGAGATTTATGGTAAGAAAACTAAATATGATGCAAACGATGCTTTTAATAAGAATGGTTATAAATGGGGAGATCGGTTGGCTATTATTGAAAAAGGGGATCAATCAGTGTATGATTTTTCAGGCAAGGGCTACAAATATATTGGTATAAGGACTGAGAAGGAAGTGATTCATTTGAAGAGTATCACTATTGAATGGGAGAAGCGTAACCGAAAAATAGACTTCGAGAAGGACCTGTACGAGACAAAGGAAGGGGAGTCTTTCGTAGCGCCAAAGTTGGATGGAGCTGAGGCTTATTCCAGTAGTGACGAGGCGGTGGCCACTGTCGACCCAAAAACAGGGGAAGTGAAAGTACTAGGGTGCGGTACAACGACAATATCAGCAATCTTCTCTGAAACAGATGTGTATCAGAAGGAGGTCTTTCAGTATACTTTGATGGTTCATCCGGATTTTACAAAAAACGCATCATTTAACTTCTCAGACGTTATTAAGGGCATGTTTCCAGGATATGAATTGAGAACTCCTCTTCCTGATGTCTTTAGTTTGCGCGATGGTGATTTAGAGGTCCTTGTACAAAAGGGGGATGAGCCTTCTTGTTTAAGGACACATAATAATGAAGACTGCTTGTATTTGTCGCATAATGCAAAAATAGAAATGAGGGTGCCGGAAGGCTTTAAAATCTTGAGGTCTGAACTGGGGAATTCGGATTCCTCGAAAGCTGGCGTTCTTAGTAAAACGGAAACTGTCAATTCAGTTCTTTTTAGCGTGCAAGGTAAATCAGGATTTTTTGGTATCGATTTGACGGTAGATTATACAGGAACCTATAAAATTAAAATGAGTAGTGCAGGACATGTCACTTTTTCAGGTGCCCAGGCTTATACCTTGCCTAGAGGGCTTCAAGGAGGAATTGTAAAAGTGGACGAGGCGAATCAGATCGCAAATGTAAACTTTTGTGTTCATCAGGGGGAGGTCGTAGCCCAAAATCAAGCATTAATTTTAAAAGGAGCCCCTGGGGAATATACTTTGGTTCCTACAGACAATCAAGGAATAACCTTTGATGGATCGCAAAATCGTTTATGTTCGGTATTGACCAATATGGAAATATTAGCACCGGAAAATCATCGTTTATATGTGCTTTCCCGTAAAGGTGGTAAGTTGGGATTCTTCTGGCAAAAAGGAAGTAACGAAGGACTTAGTGTAAGGAATTTGGCGAACAAGGCTTACTTGCAATTGCCTATTCGTAATAATACTGCTACTAGAGGATTATTGCTAAAACTAGAACAGGCAACGGGTATCAATGATATTGAGGCGGGAAAGGTCGGTACAGAAGCGATCTTTACGCTGGCTGGCGTGCGCATAGAAACGTCTATTGAGAATCTGCCGAAAGGAATGTATATCGTGAAAGGAAAGAAAGTATATATTAAATAAAAGAATAAGGTATGAAATCGTATATCCAACCAGAAAATAGAATTATTGATTTGTATGAGGATGGTGAAATCTTGGTAGAAAGTACTACTGAGGATTCTGCCATAGAGGTGTCTGATGATTATGCCGATGAGGAGGCATTAAGTAGTAAAAGGAGTATTTGGGGAAACTCGGGAATTTGGAAGGACTGATATTTACCAATCATCTTGTAGAATTATTAGCGGTGGGGGACATGCCTTCACCGCCTTTTTTGTTATAGTACACTTCAATCATCCACTTGAAGTTGCATCTAAGTTACTAGTAGATAAATTTAAGTTACTAATAGATGAATCTAGGTTACTAGTAGATGAATCTAGGTTACTAGTAGATGAATCTAGGTTACTAGTAGATTGATATAAGATATTAGTAGATGAATCTAGGTTATTTAGTGGTTCTCAAAAGTGACTTGTAGATGGATTTCCATGTTGGTAAACTTGATCTCCATCTTTCTAATTTGCATAAAAAACGAGTATATTCGCGTTTTTTATGCTTTTTTCCTACTGCAATGTTTACTTTCTCTATCACATCAATCACCAGGTAGTATTCCAGTTGTAAATCAGCAGATTAGGGGTGATAGAGCATCTATCACCCAACTATCATCTCTCACCAGTCTCTCTCACCATCTTCTCTTCGTGGGTGATAGATTCCCCGGAGTGGGTGATAGATTGGTGATAGATCATCTATCACCCCTAATCCTTTGTCGCCCAATAAAATAGATGCGCTGGTGATAGATGATAGAGGAAATCCCAACTCCCTGTATATAGAGGGGATTTCAGGAGAATAATGCCGCTGACCAGACATCTTTGCAATAAAGTCGGATGAAGTGAGGGCAGCTCCCGAAGGGGAGGCGGTGGCAGCGGCTCCTGGAGATAAAAGGGTCTTTAGGGGCATTAGGGGCATTAGGGTCATTAGCGTCGTTAACGACCCTAATGACCTTAACAACCTTAACTCCCCTAATCCCCCTCCAATCCCTCAAACTCCCCCCCTTTTCCTCCCAAAACCATGTTCTGCAGCATGCTTCGCCCATTTTCCCCAGAAAAGATTTGGTCCATTTTCAGGAACTCCCTATATTTGCCCTTGCTCCATTGG
>SAMEA104404097__coassemble_824_pt1 | contig 28204 bp, 22 predicted proteins | sample SAMEA104404097__metabat2_low_PE_059 | metagenome-assembled genome bin SAMEA104404097 (sample SAMEA104404097) | Balaenoptera acutorostrata | reverse complement strand
TGACGCGATATATCGCGTCCCTACAGCTAACGAGCACCTATCCGGCTGACGCGATATATCGCGTCCCTACAGCTGCACCATTTATATAACTCAGCAACCTCAAGGTTGCTTGAGATTTACTGACCGGACGAGTACTTTATACTCATCTCTTATATCGTGAAAGAGAAAGCGCGCTTTCTCCAGGATTCTATGTGGCTAACGGAAAGAAATTTCTGGTACGTTAATCCACTTGTATAATAAAAAAAATCGGCCGTTGTCCTGAAGATAACGGCCGATTTTTTTATAGATGTCCAATTGTTTTTCGGAGCAGGATCAATTCTGTTTTCTCAGTGATTCCAGGTCTCTGCCTGTTGGATTCTGGAATACCCGTAACCCGAAATCGGGGAGGGTGGCAATGCAATATTCCAGACATTCCGCACAAAGGGATTCATATTTGATAAAGTCCGTGATGTTCAAGAAAAAATAGAGTTCCAAGGGGAGACCATAGGCCGTCGGGTCTAGGTGTCTGGCCAACACCGTCTTCTGGGCAATGACGTAGGGACGGGATTTCAGATACTTCTGGATATAGTCGCGGAAGAGGGTGAGGTTGACTTTTCCCTGAGCTTCCTCGGCTTCCTCCGGTGTCAGATATTTCTTCTGGACCAGTGCCTCGATCCTCTTCTCGTCACATTTGACGATACTGTTCATGTCGATGTTGACCGCACGTTTCATCCGTCGTCCGCCACCGACGTAAATGGAGGACCAGTTCTGGAAGGTTTCGCTGATCAAAGTGTAGGGAGGAACGGTATAGATGGTATTGTCGAAGTTCCGGACTTTTACGGTAGTCAGGGAAACTTTTTCCACCACACCGTCGATGTTGGATTTCTTGATGGTAATCCAGTCGCCCGGTTTGATCATCCGGTTGATGGAGAGTTGGACACCTGCCACAAGGCCCAGGATAGAGTCCTTGAACACCAACATGAGTACGGTGGCAGCAGCACCGATTCCCGCTACCATATTGACCGGATTCTGTCCCAGCAAGAAGGAGATGACAATAATGCCACCGATAAAATAGACTACGATTTTCAGAAACTCGATGATGCCGTACAGGTGTTTCTCCCGCAGTTTCTCCTCTTCCTTGGTGAAGGTCTCGATATTGTCGAGAAAGACGTTAATCAGTGAGACGATGGTCACCAGGATATAAATCTTACTCGCCTGGACCACAATCAGCGAAAACAACTCATGGTGGTCCGGTAGACAAAATGGAATCAGAAAGTAGAAGAGTATTCCCGGAATGACCCGGCAGGCATGGCGCACCAGATTCTCATTCAATAAGTAGTCGTCCCAAAGGGTATGCGTCTTCTGCACCAGTTTCAGCAGTAGTGGAGCAATGACTTTCCGGGCGAAGACACCTATCAGCCAGGAGAAGAGTAAGGCGAGGGAAAGCAAGGCAATATGGCAGAGTAGTTCCTGCGATTCAGAAGCCACTTGGTTGTTCTCCAGAAAGGTGTAGATTTTTTCTTTGATGGAATCGATCATATCTGTTTATTTAAATGGTAGTGAGGGGTGACGATGTGATTAAAATAGAGCATGGAGACGATGCACAATATGCCACCGACAAAATAGACTGCGGCGAATGAGAAATGTTCGGCGATGATTCCGCCCAGTAGGATGCCCAGTCCGAGACCGACATCCCAGGAGGTGAGATAGGTACTGGTGGCCGTGGCTCTTTGGCGATGTGTTCCCAGGTTGATGTACAGGGAGTTGTAGGCCGGAAAGATGATACCGAATCCCACTCCTTGAAGCATCGGAATAATCAGAAACAGTATCTCTGCAACGGTGGCGTTCCAGCGCATCAGCGGTTGACAGGCCGCCAACAACAGGAATGCGGCGATGCACGGGTAGAAACCATAATGGATGCATTGGGTCACATAACCTTTGTCTACATATTTCCCCGCGAAGATACGGGAAACGCCCATACCGATGGCCATGATGGTGAAGTAGACTCCTGGAGTGATGTCCATCTGAATGGAGGAGACATACATGGCCACGTAGTTGGTGGTGGCGCCATAAGGAATGGAAAGGAGGAGGAGGGCAAGTCCGGCCCGGAGTCCCTTGACCAGGATGAAGCGGTCCAGCGACAAGGCTTGCTTGGGCGCCTTGGTCTTTGTCCTGGACGGGGCTTTCACGCAGCAGGCCAGCAGCAGGCCCAGTAGACTGGTGAACATCGCTATGGCAAAGATCCATTCATAGCTTACGGCCTGGTGCAGAAAAAGTCCGACCATAGGACCGATGCTCATCGCGGTGTTGTTGGTGAGTCCGTAGTATCCCAGTCCTTCTCCACGTCGCTCCGCCGGCATAATGTCCACCACCAGCGTGTTTCCGCCGACCGTCACCATACCGAAGGAAAGGCCGTGGAGAAAACGGAGGAGGACAAAGAAAAGAAGTAGGCCACCGGCTATATATCCCAGGAAAAGGAAGGTGAAGATGGCGTAGGACAGCAGATACAAAGGTTTCCGTTGGAAGGCATCCAGCAGGTATCCCGAGAAAGGACGTACAATGAGCGCGGCCACGGTATAGACACAGAGGATCACTCCGATGACACTTTCCGGTTGCTGATAGACTTCCTTGAGGTAGAACGGCAGGAGAGGAATCAGGGTCCAGAAGCTGAAGAACAACAAAAAGTTCGCTGCCAGAATACAGCAGTAGGAGGGGGTAAATAATCTTGGATGAGCCATTTCTTAGATGTAGAAAATTGAGGTTAAAGACAGGGGACCAGAAATTCTTTTCTGCTGTGAAAATTTCAATTTCTTATTCCTCATCCCTAATCTAAAAAATAGACCCTATCGGCTATGGGCAGATAGGGTCCTTATAAAGATGCTTGAATGTTGCAGATTAGTTAGCTGCCATGAATTCGTCCAAGAAACGAACGTCGTTCTCAGAGAACAGACGGAGGTCTTTTACCTGGTACTTTAAGTTGGTGATACGTTCAACACCCATACCGAACGCATAACCCTTGTATTCCTTAGGATCGATGCCGTTGGATTCCAGAACGTTAGGGTCAACCATACCGCAACCCAGAATTTCTACCCAGCCTGTCTGCTTGCAGAACGCGCAGCCCTTACCGCCACAGATGTTGCAGGAGATATCCATCTCTGCACTGGGTTCAGTAAATGGGAAGTAGGATGGACGGAGGCGGATCTTGGTGTCGGCACCGAACATCTCGCGGGCGAAAGTCAGCAACACTTGCTTCAAGTCGGTGAAAGAGACGTCCTTGTCGATATAAAGACCTTCTACCTGGTGGAAGAAGCAGTGCGCACGAGCGGAGATCGCTTCGTTACGGTAAACTCGACCTGGACAGATAACGCGGATAGGAGGTTTCTGGTTCTCCATCACGCGGCTCTGCACTGAGCTGGTGTGGGTACGGAGCAGAATGTCCGGACGCTGCTGGATAAAGAAGGTATCCTGCATATCACGCGCAGGGTGGTCCTCCGCAAAATTCATAGCGCCAAATACATGCCAGTCGTCCTCCACCTCAGGACCATCAGCCATCGCAAAACCTAAACGAGAGAAAATATCAATAATTTCGTTCTTGACGATGCTCAATGGATGGCGTGTACCCAATTTGATAGGATAAGGAGTACGGGTAAGGTCGAGATCGTCGTGGTCAGCCTCTTTGCCGGCCAAGTTACTTTTCAGTTCGTTCAACTTGTCCTGAAGAGCTGTTTTCACTTCGTTTAGTTTCATACCGATTTCACGCTTCTGTTCACCAGGAACATTGCGGAAGTCTGCCATGAGGTCGTTGACAATACCTTTTTTGCTCAGGTATTTGATTCTCAAGGCTTCGAGTTCCTTCTCGTCATTGGCAGTCAAAGTCTCAACTTCAGCGAGAAGTGCTTGAATTTTCTCTATCATAATTTGAATTTCTTTAAGTCAAAATCGAAAACAGCCACAAAGATAATTAATTATTGGCACATACTTTATGAATTATCAAAGAAAAGCAGTATTTTTGCCTTGTTTCTATGGGCTTGTGCCTATAGATCTGAATGCAGAAGTTGAGATTTTGCTTATGGACAAAAGACGTGGAAGTTTCATAGGGTATTGGGTGGTACTGATGAGTTTTGTGGCTTGTCAGTACGATTCGCCGATCAGTATCTCCAGGGAGAAAAAAGTTTCAGAGGCAGCCGTCGAGGAGATGGAGGTCGTGGAGGAGGTGTCGGAAAAAGTGAATTACGATGAGGTGAAGGATGGGTTGTTCGATGACTTCATTTACCGCTTCATGCAGGATTCCCTGTTTCAAAAGGCCAGGATCCAGTTTCCTCTGATTTCCCGTAAGGATGGAGACGTCAGTCAGATAGAGGCTTCGGCGTGGAGCTATGATTCTATCTATTCAGAGGCGGACGAATACAGTTCTGTTTATGACGGTAGAGATACCTTGCAGCATGTCTGTGACGAAAAGGTGAAGAAGGCGACGGTGGAGATTGTTGATTTGAAGGGAAAAAGAGTGAAACTCTACCATTTCTTCCGGGAGCAAGACCAATGGATACTGAAAGAAATCGATGAGCATTATTTCAGTCACGACAACAATCATGGCTTCTTTGCATTCTATTGTAAATTCTCCAATGACGAGTCCTACCAGTTGAAACATATCCATGATCCTTTCTATTTCAAGACCTATGATGCGGATAATTTTCAGGAAATAGAAGGATGGGTCGCTGCGGAGTCGTGGCCTGATTATCGGACCTATCTTCCGAACGAGAAATTATTCAACACCATTTACGATGATAAGCGGCCTTCGACAGCCTATCGGCGGTTGTCTATCGGGAGTCCTTCTTCCGGGATGAGTTGCTCGTTGCTGTTCAGGTGCTTGAACGGCAGTTGGAAGTTGGTCAGTATGGAAAATTGACCGTTTTGTGTGGCTTGGATTGGTAAATGGGCACACCGTTCTGAATGGGGTGCACCGAGAAATGAAGTTTTAATATCATGACCTCTTTTGAAAATTATTCTTTGCTAGGGCACAATACCTTCGGGGTGGATGTGACCTGTCGTCGTTTTGTTGAATACGGAGACGTAGATGAACTGCGTGAGATCCTAGCCGGTCTCAGCCAGCATCCGCAGTCCCCTTTCTTAGCTATCGGTGGGGGAAGCAACCTGCTGTTTACCGACCATTACGAAGGTACAATACTCCATTCCGCCATCCGTGGCCGTGAACTGGTCAGTGAAGAGCAGGGAGTCGTGCGTTTGCGGGTAGGTGCCGGAGAAGTATGGGATGACCTGGTGGACTGGTGCGTAGCGCACGGCTACTATGGTCTGGAAAACCTTTCTTATATACCGGGCGAGGCCGGTGCTGCTGCAGTGCAGAATATTGGTGCCTATGGCAAGGAAGTGGGAGATTATATAGAATCCGTGGAAACCTTGTCCGTGGAGACGGGGGAAGTACGGGTCTTTCAACAGAAGGAATGTGAATACGCTTACCGATATAGTATTTTCAAGGGACCGTTGCGTGGAAAATATATTGTGACCGCAGTGGTTTTGCGGCTGTCGACCCGTTTTGAGCCCGACCTGAGCTATGGAGCGCTGTCGAGAGAACTCTCTGCACGGGGCATTTCTCCGGATAGCGTCAATGCCCAGTTGCTGAGAAAGCTGATCATAGAAGTCCGGAGAAGTAAGTTGCCGGAACCTGCTGAACTGGGGAGTGCCGGTTCTTTCTTTATGAATCCCGTGGTTGAGGCTCAAGTGGCAGAAGAACTCTTGCAGAAGTATCCGGAAATGCCACATTATTCCATGCCGACAGGTGTCAAGATACCAGCAGGCTGGTTGATAGAGCAGTGTGGCTGGAAGGGGAAACGGGTGGGCCGTGTCGGAGTCTATGAGAAACAGGCTTTGGTGCTGGTCAATTTTGGTGGAGGAACCGGCAAGGATATCAGCGATCTAAGCCGGTCTATTCAGGAGGACGTCCGTCGCCGTTTCGGCATTGATATTTATCCTGAGGTCAATTTTATCGGATAAGCGTCACTATTGTTAAACCAATCAAAATGAAAATAACCTTTTTGGGTACAGGGACCAGTACCGGAGTGCCACAGCTTGGGTGTGATTGCGAGGTGTGTCGCTCTAAGGATCCTAAGGACGCCCGTTTACGTACTTCTGCGATGGTGGAAGTAGATGAACAGTTGAATATACTGATAGACTGCGGTCCTGACTTCCGCTATCAGATGTTGAGAGTCGGTTTTAAACCTTTCCAAGCGGTGCTGATTACGCATGAGCACTACGATCACGTGGGAGGAATAGACGATCTGCGTCCTTATAGTCTGTTGGGACGGGTGCCGCTTTATGCGGATGCCCTTTGTGCCCGCCATTTGCGTGAGCGGTTACCTTATTGTTTTGCGGAGCATCTCTATCCCGGGGTACCACAGATTGATTTGAGAGTAGCGGAACCCGGGGTGCCGTTTATGGTGGAGCAGCTTCAGGTGACGCCTTTACTGGCCATTCACGGGAAATTACCGATACTGGGCTATCGGATGGGAAATCTGGCTTATCTGACCGATATTACGGAATTGCCAGCGGCTTCTGAGGCTTTGATACAGGACATTCCTTTACTGGTGGTCAATGCCTTGCGCCATACCCCACACCATTCGCATCAGACACTTTCACAGGCCATCGCTTTGTCCCGAAGGGTAAGGGCCAAACGGACCTATTTCATCCACATGAGCCATCAGATTGGTTTGCACCAGGAGGTGGAACAGACTTTGCCGGAAAATATGCATCTGGCTTATGATGGTTTGGAAGTGGAATTCTAGGGGGTAGGGGCGCTGCTCGTATGCGGATGACGTTGGCTGCGGGTTCCCTCTGCCTTTTCCGTTATCTCCACTTTCTTATGCCTGTCGACTCCGTAAGAAAAAGCGCTAAACAGATCCTTGTTTCACCTTTTTGTGAAACGCCTTTTCGCATATATACTCTTCTTCCTCACAGCTAGAACCCCTTCTGAGTAAAAGAGGGGTTGAAAACTTTAGTTTTATTTTGTGTGTTCGCCCTTTTTGTCTTAACTTTGCTACGTAAAGGCCATTTCGGTGAAGGTGATGAGGGAGTCGCTTTTTGACCGCCTCACCGCATTGCAGTTCGATTTTAGTAAATATCGGGTCTACGGAAAGAGAAAACGTCGATTTTACCGGTTTTCTGGTATCCTGGATTCGGGAACGAAAAAGGAAGTGGAGAGTCGTCCTGAAGAAAAACAAAACGGTCGAAGTATGCTGCACTTTATGGTATCCTTCTGACAGTATTCTACCGCAATCGTTTGGTCCAAATCTGAATTTTAAATAATGAAAAAAGGTACATCCTCGGGAAAAAAAGGAACAATGAAAGATACAATTCTGAATAAGATAAGTAAGATATCCAAGATCAGTTTTCTAATAGTCTGGATATTACTCATATTGGGAACCACTGTAGTTACACTGGGCTTTGTTGGGGTCAAGAAAGGCTGGTTTGGTTATATGCCTCCTCTGGATGAACTGCAGAGTCCAATCAGTCGTTACGCTTCCCAGATCTTGTCCTCCGACCGCAAGGTTCTCGGTACCTGGTCGCGTAATGAAAACCGTGTCTATGTGCCTTACGACAGTATTTCTCCGCATATCTACGATGCGCTGATCGCTACAGAGGATGCCCGTTTTTATGAACATTCCGGTATTGATATGCGTGCCGTTTTCCGTGCCGTTGTGAAGCGTGGACTATTGGGCCAGCATGAGGCCGGTGGCGGTAGTACCATTACGCAGCAGTTGGCGAAGCAGTTGTATTCTTCGACAGCACAGAGTACTTTGGAACGTCTTAGTCAAAAGCCTATTGAATGGGTCATTGCTGTGGAGCTGGAGAAATTCTATACCAAGGAAGAAATCCTGACGCTTTATCTGAACTACTTCGACTTCCTGCACAATGCGGTCGGTATCAAGACGGCTGCGGACGTCTATTTCAGTAAGCATCCTCGTGATTTGAACCTGCTGGAATGTGCGACCTTGGTGGGTATGTGTAAGAATCCTTCCTACTTCAACCCTGTACGTCATAACGAACGTTGCCGTAACCGTCGAAATGTCGTCCTGGAACAAATGGTGAAGGGGGGATATCTCGACCGTGAGGCTTGTGACTCCTTGAAGGAAGTTCCGCTGGAACTGAAATTCCACCGTATCGACCATAAGGATGGTTCGGGAACTTACCTCCGTGAGTACCTCCGCCGCATCATGATGGCGTCTCGTCCTGACAAATCAGAATATTTCGAATGGCAGATGCAGCAGTATTATGTGGATTCTCTTTCCTGGGAAAATGATCCTCTGTACGGATGGTGCAAGAAGAACAAGAAACGTGATGGAGAAACCTATGATATTTATGTGGACGGCTTAAAGGTCTTCACCACTGTGGATTCACGGATGCAGCGCTATGCTGAGAATGCGATGCGCAAACATATGGAAGGTCTACAGGCGAATTTCGACAAAGAAAAGCGAGGTGGACGTAATTTCCCATACTCTTCAGACCTTTCACGTGCCCAGGTCAAGAAACTGTTGCGTAGAGCGATGCGGCAGAGTGACCGCTACCGTCTGATGAAGGCTGACGGCGCTTCTATGGAGGAAATTGAAAAATCGTTCGATACGCCTGTCGCTATGGAAGTCTTCACCTATAAAGGTAGCGTGGACACGATGATGACGCCAATGGACTCTATCCGTTATTATAAGAAATTCCTTCGTGCAGGTATGTTCTCCATCGAACCTTCCACCGGTTATGTCAAAGCCTATGTGGGCGGTGTGAACTATACGAAGTTCCAGTATGATATGGCTATGGTGGGTCGACGCCAGGTGGGTTCTACCATCAAACCGTTTGTCTATTCCATGGCTATGGAGGATGGCAGATCACCGGAGGATGAGATTCAGAATATCCAGCGCACCTACCACGTCAGCGGACAGCCTTGGACACCAAGAAATGCCGGACATGCACAGGAAGGTGAGTTCGTCACTTTGAAATGGGGACTGAGCCGCTCCAACAACTGGATTACTGCTGAGCTGATGTATCAGACCGACCCGACGGGTACACGTCTGAAGAGTCTGTTGCAGGATTTCGGGGTGGCTAACCGTGATATGCACCCTTCCATCTCCCTTTGTCTGGGAACCTGTGACATCACCGCAGCCGAGATGGCCAGTGCTTATACGGCATTTGTAAACAAGGGTATCCGTTGCGCTCCGCTGCTGGTTTCCCGTATTGAGGACAATCAGGGAAATGTCCTGGCCGAGTTCCATCCACGTATGAACGAGGTCATCAGTGAAGAGAGTTCCTACAAGATGCTGGATATGATGCAGGCCGTCATCAATGAAGGTACCGGCCGTCGTGTCCGCCGTTTGGGAATCACCGCTCCGGTTGCTGGTAAAACGGGTACAACCAATTCCAACAGTGACGCCTGGTTCATGGGATGTGTGCCTCGTCTGGTCACTTCCTGCTGGGTCGGTGGTGAGGAACGAGATATCCACTTCAACTCCATGACTTACGGTCAGGGGGCCGCAGCAGCTCTCCCGATGTGGGTCAACTATATGAAGTCAGTGTATGCGGATCCAAGTCTGGGATATTCTCAGGACGAGGAATTCAGCGATTGGAACGAATACGTCAAAGAGAAGGCACAAGCCGACTCTGTGGCTGCCGCTCGTCTGAATATGCTTACGCCGGAGGTCCTGCCCGACGCACAAGAGAAGAGTCAGGAAGAAAGTTATTTTGAATAGAATATATATAGGAAACACTTATTCAGAATGCCGCGCATTCTTTGTAATGAGTGTTTCTTGACGTATCAATACCTAAAAGTAAAAATCATGGAAAAAGATAGTTCTAGATTGAGATTCTTAGCACTCATACCTGCACGTTATGCCTCCACACGTTTCCCGGCCAAACCTCTGGCTATTCTTGGTGGCAAACCTATTATCCAGCGGGTTTATGAACGGGTTTCAGCCTTCTTTGACGCTGCATGTGTGGCTACTGATGATGAAAGAATCTATCAATGTGTAGAAAGTTTCGGAGGTAAGGCTGTCATGACTGGAACTCATCATAAAAGTGGAACCGACCGTTGTTATGAGGCTTTCTGCAAGTTGGGCGGAGCATACGATGTCGTAGTCAATGTACAAGGAGACGAACCTTTTATCGCTGAGAGCCAGCTGGCGTCCATCAAGGCTTGCTTCGATGATGCGACCACTCAGATCGCTACTCTGGTGAAACCTTTTACGGCTGCGGATGGCTGGGCTGCTTTGCAAAATCCCAATTCTCCAAAAGTCGTGGTTGATGACCATAGCTGTGCAATGTATTTCAGTCGTTCTGTCATTCCTTATTATCGTGGACTCAACGAAGAAAATTGGTTGGAAAACCATACCTATTATAAACACATCGGACTCTATGCCTACCGTTCAGAGGTCCTGAAGCAGATCACCGCTTTACCACAAAGTCCTTTGGAAAAGGTAGAATCGCTGGAACAGCTGCGTTGGTTGCAGGCAGGTCTGAAAATCAAGGTCGGAGTGACGGAAATCGAAACTATCGGCATTGATACACCGGAAGACCTGCGAAGAGCGGAGGAATTCCTGCGTATCCATGAGGAGCAATAAATTAGACTGCTATCCTCAACCATCATCTTATCAAGCCAAAAGTCCTATCGGTGGATTCCCGTTCTCTTTGGAACTGTCTGTTGCCCTCGTTTCGCATGGCTGCTCCACAGTTGAATTTGGATACCTGGAATCCTTCATCCGAGTAAATGATTACATTACGTGCAAAATTTATCAATGAAATATACCTTATTATCAGTAGTTCTCTTTCTCGTTTTCTCAGTCGACCTGTCTGCCCAGAAGTTGGAAGTCGGTTCTTATACTTTCAAGGATGGTTCCGTTTATACCGGCTATCTGTTTCGTGGCAAGCCGAATGGAGTCGGACGAACGGTATTCCCGAATCAGGATGTGTATGAGGGAGACTACATCAAAGGCAAACGTGAAGGTCTGGGCGTATATACGAAAGCCAATGGGGAACGTTATGACGGACAGTGGTTTGACGATATGCAGCATGGCAAAGGAACTCAGTACGGCATCAATAATAACCGTTACGAAGGATTCTGGTATTGCAATGTGAAAGAAGGTGACGGCGTCATGTATTATTATAATGGCGACATCTATGAAGGTCAGTGGAAAAAAGACAAGCGCGTTGGCAAAGGGGTTTATCTTTACAAAAGCGGCGCCTATTACAAGGGAGACTGGAAGGATGATGTCAAAGAAGGCAAAGGCGTCTTCGACTGGAATGACGGATTCCGTTATGAAGGTGACTGGGTGAATAATAAAAGAAATGGCAAGGGTACCTATACCTACGCCGACGGTGACCGTTATGTGGGGGAATGGAAAGACGACATGCAGCATGGCCATGGGGTCTACACCTTCCTGAATGGTGACGTATATGATGGGGAATATGAGAACGGTGAACGTATGGGAAAGGGTATCTTCACTTTCGCCAACGGAAATCGTTATGAAGGACAATTCGTCAATGGCATGCAGAGCGGAAAGGGTACCTATACCTGGAAAGACGTGGCTGTCTACAAAGGCGAATGGAAAGACAATAATAGAGACGGCCAGGGTACTTATACCTGGCTCAACGGAGATTCGTATGTCGGAGGTTGGAAGGACAATCTGATGCAAGGTGAAGGTGTCCTGAAGAGAACCTCTGGAGAAATATTTAAGGGTAGTTTTAATCAAGGAAAGAAACACGGGAAGGCAGTCGAAATCAAGGCCGACGGAACCCGTCTCGACTGTACTTACAATAACGGTGAACTGGAAGGTGACTACGTGGAATACGATGCTCACGGCAATATCACCGGTAAGGGTATTTACAAGAAGGGAAGAAGATATCCTGATAAGAAATAAATGAATTCTAAGTCGAAATATTTAGTAAACCTTTAATTAATCATAGCGTATGAAAAGCGTAAAAGCAAAGGCGGTGAAAGTTCCCCGCTTAAAAATTGTAAAAAACGATCCATGGCTAGAGCCTTTTAACGATGCCATTCAAGGTCGTCACGATCATGTATTGAACAAAATACAGGAACTGACGGGTGGCAAGCAGACTTTGTCTGACTTTGCCGGTGGGCATCTTTATTTTGGTCTGCACCGTACTGCTCGTCAGTGGATTTTCCGTGAATGGGCTCCTAACGCCACAGCCATCTATTTGATCGGTGATTTCAACGGTTGGAAAGAAAACGAGAAATACCGTCTGAAACCAGTGGGCGACTCCGGAAACTGGGAAGTGAAATTGCCGTCAAAGGCTATGAAGCATTTGGATCTCTACAAGATGAAGGTGTACTGGGATGGTGGATGCGGAGAACGTATCCCTGCTTGGTGCCGTCGTGTAGTGCAGGATGATGAAACGAAGATTTTCAGTGCCCAGGTTTGGGATCCTGAGGAAAAATACGAATTCAAGAAGAAGAACTTTAAGCCAAAACGTAATCCGCTGCTCATCTACGAATGTCATATCGGTATGGGACAGGATGCCGAGAAGGTGGGTACTTACAACGAGTTCCGTGAGAACGTGTTGCCAAGAGTCATCAAGGAAGGTTACAACTGCTTGCAGATTATGGCTTTGCAGGAACATCCTTATTACGGCAGTTTTGGATATCATGTCAGCAGCTTCTTTGCTGCTTCCAGCCGTTTCGGTACTCCAGAGGACTTGAAGCGTTTGATTGATGAGGCTCATAAGAACGGTATCGCCGTTATTATGGATATGGTCCAGAGTCATGCCGTGAAGAACGAGGTGGAAGGTCTGGGCAATTTGGCCGGCGACCCTTGCCAGTTCTTCTATACCGGTGATCGTCGTGAGCATCCAGCTTGGGACAGCCTTTGCTTTGATTATGGTAAGAATGAAGTCATCCACTTCTTGCTGTCTAACTGCAAGTTCTGGTTGACAGAGTATCAGTTGGATGGTTTCCGTTTCGATGGCGTCACTTCCATGTTGTACTATAGTCATGGTCTGGGTCAGGCCTTCGGTGGCTACGGCGACTATTTCAACGGTTCCCAGGATGACAATGCCATCTGCTACCTGACCTTGGCCAATCTTTTGATTCACGAGGTTAATCCTAATGCCATTACTATTGCAGAGGAAGTGAGCGGTATGCCAGGTCTGGCTTCTACCTTCAAGGATGGCGGTTATGGCTTCGATTACCGTATGGCGATGAATATTCCTGACTACTGGATCAAGACCATCAAGGAACAGAAGGATGAGGATTGGAAACCAAGCAGTATTTTCTGGGAATTGACCAATCGTCGTGCCGACGAGCACAACATCAGTTATGCGGAAAGCCACGACCAGGCATTGGTTGGTGACAAGACTTTGATCTTCCGCTTGATTGACGCAGATATGTACTGGCACTTCCGTAAGGGAGATGAGAACGGTACCGTTCATCGTGGTATCGCTCTGCATAAGATGATTCGACTGATTACCGCTTCTACGATAAATGGCGGTTACTTGAATTTCATGGGTAATGAATTTGGACATCCAGAATGGATTGACTTCCCACGTGAAGGCAATGGCTGGAGCTACAAGTATGCCCGTCGTCAGTGGAACCTGGTGGACAATAAGGAACTCTGCTATCATTATCTTGGTGATTTTGACCGCGAGATGCTGGCCATCATGAAGAGCGAGAAGAATTTCCAGAAACTGCCCGTACAGGAAGTATGGCATAATGATGGTGACCAGATTCTGGCCTACAGCCGTGGCGACTTGTTGTATGTGTTCAATTTCAGTCCTACCCGTAGTTATACGGACTATGGATTCATGGTACCGGAAGGCGCTTACGAAGTTGTACTGAACTCTGATGCAAAGAGCTTTGGTGGTAACGGTTTGGCTGACGACAGCGTGACTCACTTCACGAATTTCGATCCGTTGTTGAAAAAGGACGGAAAGGGTTGGTTGCAGCTTTACATCCCAGCTCGTAGTGCTGTTGTGCTTAGAAGAAAAGCGAAATAATCTAACTTATTTAAATTCATAAAGAATGGTAGCTCCTTGGTCTGGGCTATCCATTGAAACTCTGTCATTTGTTCCTATGTTTAGAAACAATCAGAAATCTATAGCAACCCTGAGAGTACGCGCCTTCATGCGCGTACTCTTCGGGTTGTTCTTATTTGTCTACTTTTATTTTCTCCAGTCTCCATTGTTGAGTCTGGTGCAATTGCATTTGTCCGAGGGTAAAACGGTATATTATCCTTTGGTCAGTGCCGTGGTTTTGTCCGGTCTACTCCTGTTGGTACAAAAATTGGTCGCCAAATGGATTGACTTCACGGAAACCCTTTATTTCTTCAGCTATGTCCCCTCTGTGATTCTCGCCGTGGTGACAACGGCATTCACTCCCACGATGAATGTCCCGGTATTGGTTTTCTGTGCCGTAGCCTTAGTGGGGTTTGTATTGGCCGCAGTCATCTGTGTGAAATTGTCTCCTCATGAAGAGCGTGATAATTCCTACGCAAGACTCTTGACTACACATGCATTGGGAATGGTCTTTGTGATGAGCTCGCTGGGCTTATTTTCCAATTCCAATGATGTAACTACCTATGAAATTCAGACCGCCCATCTCATCCAGAATCTGGAATATGAGGAGGCTTTACATATTGGGCAGCGCTCTGCTGCTACCTCTTCGAGACTGACCGCGTTAAGAGCTTATGCCTTGTCTCATACTCCCCAGGGGATGGGAGAGCGACTCTTCACTTATCCTTTGACGACGGCTGGCGCAGAACAGTTGCTTTTTGCACAGGAAGATACCCTGGCGCAGTTGTTACCGCCGGACAGTCTGTATGCCGAGTTGGGAGTATGGCGCAGTGAGAAGGAGACGGCTATCCAGTTTCTCCAGCGGGCCTTGCAGCGCAATGAGAAGCAAATTGTGAAGGACTATTGGTTGACCGGTCTGTTGCTGGAGAGAAATCTGGAGAAATTTGTTTCCGATTTTTCTGCATGCTGTCCAGATAGTGTGGCTCTGCCTAGGCATTATCAAGAAGCCTTGGTGCTTTATCGCGCACTTTACCATCGTCCGGTCCCACAGGACGTGGACTCAGCGGTAATGAAATCCTATGAGGATTATCGTCAGCTCGGCGAACAGTATGAAGACGCTTTGGTACGGAGAAATCAGTTGTATCGTGCTTACAGTAATACTTATTGGTGGTATTTTGATTATCTTCGTTAGTCGCTATGGCAGGTATCTATATTCACATTCCTTTTTGCAGTAGCCGCTGCATTTATTGCGATTTTTATTCAACGACGATGGGCCTTGACATGCGTGCTGCTTATGTCGAGGCTTTGTGCGCGGAACTGATTGCCCGAAGTCCTGAATTGTCTGGACAATCGGTGAGAACTTTATATTTTGGCGGTGGAACTCCATCCCTGCTTTCTTTGTCACAGTTGCAAAGCATCATGGACACCCTCCGGTCCCATTATGATTTCGTTTCCGAGCCAGAGATGACGCTCGAGTCGAATCCGGATGATGTCACGGAGGAACTGGCTCTGGGGTGGCGCTCTCTGGGGTTCAATCGGGTGAGTCTGGGTTTGCAGACGTTTCAAGACGATATCCTCAAATTACTGCGTCGTCGCCATACTTCGGCAACGGCCCGTCAGGCGGTAAAGTGGTTACGAGAGGCCGGTTTTGAAAATCTGACGCTGGATTTGATTTATGGGTTGCCCGGACAAAACATGGATATTTGGAAGCAGGACGTGCAACAACTTCTCGAACTGCCCGTCCAGCATCTGTCCGCCTATGCTTTGAGTTATGAGCCAGGCACCGTTCTGACTAAAATGAGAGACCGTAAAGAAATCGTTGAAGCAGACGAGGAGACCATCCGACAAATGTATCTCTATCTGATCGAGACCTCACGGGAAGCCGGTTTCGTACATTATGAAATCTCCAATTTCGCCCGTCCAGGATATGAGTCCCGACATAATTCCTCCTATTGGGAAGGAGTGCCTTATTTAGGTGCAGGACCTGGCGCACATTCCTACGACGGTCGTCGTACACGCCGTGCCAATCTCCCTGATCTGAAAAACTATATCCGTCGAACGGGAGATGCCCCACATGAATTGGAGATATTGACGCGGCTTCAACTTTTTGAAGAATATCTATTGACGGGTTTGAGAACAGCCAAGGGAATTTCTTTGGAGAAAATACGCAACGATTTTGGACAACGTGTTTACTTCCGAGTACAGCAGCTCGCAGCTCCCCATCTCCAGAAAGGGTATCTGAAACAGATGGAGGACCGCCTTTGTCTGACGCTGGAGGGCATCTTGATCTCCGACTATATCATTTCGGATCTGATGATTGCCGGGGACGATTAATACCTTTTTCTTAAAATCCCAAAGCTTCTTAAAAGCAACAATATATTTGGCCGTTTGCTCGTGTTGTAGTAACTTTGCCATAAATAATATATATACCACTTGTAAGAAATGACGGCTGGATAGGTAAGGTCGTGGATGGTATATATTTCAAAAGGAAATAACTAAAATATAAAATAGAATGTCCTGCATATTACATATTGAGACATCTACCGATGTCTGCTCTGTGGCATTGAGCCAAGATGGACAATGTCTGGCAGAGAACGAGGACCGTAAGGGGCCTTCACATGCTGCCGTATTACCTGGTTTTGTAGAAGAAATGTTATCTTTTGCGGATAGTCATGCTATTCCGTTGGATGCTGTCGCCGTCAGTGCCGGTCCGGGTTCTTATACTGGACTCCGTATTGGGGTTTCTACCGCCAAAGGCTTATGTTATGGCCGTGATGTGAAACTATTGGCCATTCCAACCTTAGAGGTGCTCTGTGTCAATACTCTGCTTTATAATGATGAACTGCCGGAAGATGCCTTGCTCTGTCCTATGCTTGACGCACGCCGGATGGAGGTGTATGCAGCCCTTTATAACCGGGGACTTGGAGTGGAGCGTCCTATTCAGGCAGATGTCGTGGATGCGGATACCTATGCTCCGTTTTTGGAAGAACACCCTGTCTATTTCTTAGGTAATGGTGCTGATAAGTGTAAAAAGGTCATCACACATCCTAATGCGCACTTTATTGATAACGTAGTGCCTCTCGCACGCCACATGATGCCTTTGGCTGAACGTGCCTTGGCGATGGGACGCTTTGAAGATGTGGCTTATTATGAACCTTTCTATTTGAAAGATTTTGTGGCTGGTACGCCTAAGAATCCAGTGTTGGGATAATGCCGATACGAAGATAGACTGACAATAAAAGAATAATGATAGATAATCAGAAAAACAATAACGCAGAAAACATGCAGCAGAACGAAGCTTCTTCTTTGGCAGGTAAAGAGAGTCTGACTTATAACACTTCTTGTGAACCCTTGAAAATGCCGGAATACGGTAGACTGGTGTTGCAGATGGTGGAATATGCGTTGACTATCGAGGACCGGAACGCGCGTTTGGCCTACGCAAAGAAGATTGTTCGGGTCATGGCTGGGCTGAATCCACAGATGAAACATGTTCCCGATTATCAGCATAAGCTGTGGGACCATCTGGCTTATTTGGCCAATTATGAACTGGATGTGGATTATCCTTTTGAAATCCATCGTTTCCGCGAAGACGAGCAACCCCATCGACTGACTTATCCAGGGACCAAGATCAAATTGCGGCACTATGGACATCTGGTCGAGAATTTGCTCGAACAATTGGAGCTGAAGGCACATACCCCGGAACGCAACCAGCTGATTGTACTGGTGGCTGAGCGTATGCGTCGGAACCTGATGGATTGGAAGGGCGATGCTCCTGATGACGAACGTATCGCCAGAGACATCATGCACTACACCAATAATGTCATTTCTGTGAACGATGTACTTGACTGCCTGTCACAGGTGTCAAGAGGTAAACGCGGACGTCGTAATTGACGGTCTGCGGTTTTTTGTTTTTTATAAAAGCCTATTGAGATTATGACCACATTCCTAATAGAGGGCGGACACCATTTGAAAGGAGACATTACTCCGCAAGGTGCCAAAAATGAAGCGTTGCAGGTCATCTGTGCAACACTCCTCACTTGCGCGGATGTTAGGATTAAGAATATACCTGACATCCTGGACGTCAACAATCTGATTCAGTTGCTTTGCGATATGAACGTGAAAGTGACCCAGAATGATAAGGGGGACTTCACGTTTAATGCGACGGAAGTCAATCTGAATTATCTGCTGAGCAAGGAATTCCTGGAACGTTGTTCCAAACTGCGTGGCAGTGTACTTTTGGTCGGCCCGTTAATCGCTCGCTTCGGTAGAGCCATCATTTCCAAACCTGGAGGTGATAAAATCGGACGTCGGCGTCTGGACACCCACTTCATGGGGATTCAGAAACTCGGAGCTACGTGTCACTACAACGAGGCGACGGAGACCTTCGAGATTCAGGCCGAGAAACTAAAGGGTACCTATATGTTGCTCGATGAGGCTTCAGTGACGGGTACTGCAAATATTGTGATGGCTGCAGTCTTGGCAGAGGGAACAACGACCATCTATAATGCGGCCTGTGAACCCTATGTACAGCAACTGTGTCACCTTTTGTGTGCCATGGGGGCCAAGATCAAAGGGATTGCTTCCAATTTGCTGACGATAGAAGGTGTCAAGGAACTGCATGGTGCGGAACATACCATTCTGCCGGATATGATTGAGATCGGCAGCTTTATCGGTATGGCTGCGATGGTAGGGGACGGGATGACCATTAAGAACGTTTCCTACGAGAATCTGGGAATTATTCCTGATGCTTTTGCCCGTTTAGGGGTGAAAATGGAACGTCGGGGGGATGACCTTTACATTCCTCGCCAGGACCACTATCAGATTGAAAGTTTCATTGATGGCTCCTTCATGACTTTGGCCGACGCGCCTTGGCCAGGATTGACTCCTGACCTTTTGAGTGTGCTGATTGTGGTGGCTACCCAGGCCAAGGGCTCAGTGCTCTTCCATCAGAAGATGTTCGAAAGCCGTTTGTTCTTTGTCGACAATCTGATCGATATGGGTGCGCAGATCATTCTCTGCGATCCTCATAGAGCTGTAGTCGTGGGCCATGACAACCAAATCAAATTACGTGGCAAGCGAATGGTAAGTCCCGATATCCGTGCCGGTATCGCCATGCTGATAGCAGCACTGAGTGCGGAGGGAGTAAGTAAGATAGAAAATGTGGAACAGATAGACCGGGGTTACGAGAATATCGAAGAACGTCTTCGTGCCTTAGGTGCAAAAATAATGAGAGCGTAATGATTAAGTCGGAAGAGGTTTTCTATATCGGGCGTATTACCAAATATAGAGGTATTTCCGGAGAAGTGGAAATATTGTTTACTGACGATGCTTTCGATCGTGGTAGCGCGGAGTATTTGGTTTTTGAAATCGATGGTATCATGGTTCCTTTCTTTTGGGAAGAGTACAAATTCAAAAACGACCAGACTGCCATATTCAAATTTGAAGATATTGATAACGAAGCGGCGGCTAAGAAAATTGTCGGATTAAAAGTGTATTATCCATTTGCGGAACTCGATGATGAGGACGCTGAGGAACTGAGTTCCATCCGTTCTGTGACGGGCTTCCATATCTCTGACATTCATGAGGGAGACTTGGGAGTGGTGTCGAATGTGGACGATAGTTCGGTGAATGTGTTGTTTACAATTGATACACCTGATGGAAATGAACTCATTATTCCTTATCACGATGATTTCCTGGTCAGCTTTGATTTGAAAAAACGTTGTATGACCTTAGATTTACCTGAAGGTTTACTGAATATAAACTAAAGGAGATCGGATAGAAAAACCCATTTAAAATGAAAAAGAAAATTGCCATATTGGGGTCAACGGGCTCTATCGGAACCCAGGCACTTGATGTTATCCGTGAGCATAGTGACCATTATGAGGCCTATGTGCTGACTGCGGGACATAATGCGGAGCTCTTGATTAAGCAGGCTCGTGAATTTAATCCGGATGCTGTTGTCATTGCGGATGAAACTAAATATGAAACGGTAAAAGAAGCCCTGGCAGACCTGCCTATCAAGGTGTATGCTGGTGATCAGGCACTTTGTGAAGTTGTTGAGGCGGGTCCTGTCGACATGGTGCTGACTGCCATGGTGGGATTTGCAGGTCTCCGTCCCACCGTCCATGCCTTGCGTGCGCGCAAAGCCATAGCTTTGGCGAATAAAGAGACTCTGGTGGTGGCCGGTGAGGTGATCACTCGTCTGGCAATGGAGAACCGTGTGCCGATTTTGCCGGTGGACAGTGAGCATTCCGCGATTTTCCAATCTTTGGTCGGAGAACACGACAATGCCATCGAAAAAATCCTGTTGACGGCTTCAGGTGGCCCTTTCCGTAAGTTTACGGAGGAGGAACTCCAGCATGTGACTTGTGCTCAGGCCTTGAAGCATCCTAACTGGAAGATGGGAGCGAAAATCACCATCGACTCAGCGACTATGATGAACAAGGGCTTTGAGATGATTGAGGCTAAATGGCTTTTCGGAGTAGAACCTGCTAAGATTGAAGTGGTGGTACATCCGGAAAGTATCATCCATTCTGCTGTACAGTTCAGCGATGGTGCGGTCAAGGCGCAGCTGGGAGTACCTGATATGCGTTTGCCGATTCAGTATGCGTTCACCTTCCCTAAACGTTTCAGTCTGTCGGGCGACCGTCTGGATTTGTTCAAACTGGGAGCGATGCACTTTGAACCAGCAGACCGGAAACGCTTCCGTTGTCTGGAGCTGGCTTATTCCGCAGTGGAGGAGGGAGGCAATGTTCCTTGTATCCTGAATGCCGCCAATGAGGTCGCTAATCTGGCCTTCAGAGAGGAGAGATTATCTTTCTGTGGCGTAGCTGAAGTCATCGAAGAGACCATAGCCCGGGCCAGCAAGGTCATGTCACCTTCCTTGGAAACCTATTTCGAGACAGACAAGGAGGCTCGTGCCATCGCAGAGGAATTGGTCGCTAGAAGATAACTGCTTTTTGGAAATGACTGAGTAAAACCGTTGGATTCATCTTCTGGAGTAAACTCGCCTGGAGGGGGAGTGCTGCCTGTGCAGGCTATTCTTACCTAAAGCCGTTTACTGTTGGATGGGGGCTCAGTAATGGTAAAAAAATAACTTCATACAGTTTGAGCTAAATGTTCCTTTCTTTTTTCAGCATTTTTAATTTGTCTTTTGTCCTGCTTTGAAGCGCGTCGTCAGTCGTGTAGCCCGCTACACTCCTTCCTCCTAACTTCAAATCAGAAGCAAAATCCAATCAAAAAATTGCGGAAGTTATTATTTCACCATGACTAAAGTTTTACTCAGCCATTTTATATGCACAAAAATATTATACTTAATTTAGAACTATAGTTATTATATGGAAGTATTTTTAATAAAGGCACTACAGCTGATTTTATGTTTTGCCCTTTTGATTGTCCTGCACGAGGGCGGTCACTTCTTCTTTGCCAAGCTGTTTAAGGTGAGGGTAGAGAAGTTCTGTCTGTTCTTTGACCCTTGGAAGTCTTGGAAACTTTTCACTTTCCGTGGAACAGACTATCATATCGGATGGTTGCCACTTGGCGGTTATGTCAAGATCTCAGGGATGATAGACGAGTCTATGGATACCGACCAGATGAAACAGCCCATGAAACCTTATGAATTCCGTGCAAAACCGGCATGGCAGCGCTTGCTCATCATGTTGGGAGGCGTCTTGGTGAATTTTGTGTTGGCATTGTTCATTTATGCGATGATCCTTTTCTCCTGGGGAGATACTTATATCCCGATGGAAAACAATAAGGAGGGTTTCCAGTTCAGTCAGAGTGCACAGAAGTTGGGCTTTGAGGACGGAGACATTCCCTTGCGTACCAACGAGAAGACTTTCGACCGTTTCAGCGCGGACATTTACCGGGACTTGTCCACGGCAACATCTGTCACCGTCTTACGAAAGGGAAAGGAAGAGACATTCTCACTCCCTGGAGATTTGAACATGTTGGAAATGCTCAAGGAACAACCCCCTTTCCTTACTCTTTATTTTCCTTCTTTGATTGATAGTGTCACCGTGGGTGGACCAGCTCAGAAAGCTGGAATTCTTGCAGGTGACCGACTCTTGGCCATGAATGGTAAGGAAGTGAATACCTGGATTGATTTCCGTTTCGTGATGGAAGACTTACAAGGTTCTATCAAGGCCTACCGTGAGGAGGGAAATAATCAGATGGTGGACAGTCTGAGCCAGGTAAATATTGTGGTGGCTCATGCTGGTCATGCAGTCTTGGATACGCTTTCTTTACAGTTGGATAACCAGTTGATGATGGGTATCTTCAAGCACAATCCTTTGTTTGATTACGAAAAGGTGACCCGTGAATATTCTTTCTTTGAATCCTTCCCGGCTGGTGCTAAGCATGGCATCGACGTACTTACAGGTTATGTGGAAGACCTGAAATATTTGTTTACGGCTGACGGTGCAAAGAGCGTGGGCAGTTTTGGTGCCATAGGTAGTCTTTTCCCTGCTCAATGGGACTGGTTACGTTTCTGGGAGTTGACCGCCTTCATTTCTCTGATGTTGGCCTTCATGAACATTTTGCCTATTCCTGCATTGGATGGCGGCCATGTGCTGTTCCTGCTTTATGAAGTCATCACACGTCGGAAACCTTCCGATAAGTTTATGGAATATGCACAGACATTCGGTATGTGGTTCCTCTTGGCATTAATGGCATTTGCCATGTTCAATGACTGTTCTAGATTCTTGTTCTAGTCGTTGTTTCAGGTATAAGAATAGTTGAGGTGTTTCAGCTGATAGTACTTTAGCTCCAATTATTCTTCTCCAGATATCAGAAAGAGAACGTCCGTTTAAGCTACCTCTATGGGCTTAAACGGACGTTCCTTATTATATAGTGCGGTAATCATCAAGAGTTCGGGATTATGCTGTCCGGAAACTTTTTGAACGACGTAATTTGATGGCTGACTCCCAATATCAGCGGTCAGCCTTTCTTGACTTAGATTGCATTTTTCTTGAACTCTTCAGCTCAAATCACTCGTTTGTTCAATTCTCTTCGTCTCCTGATCTGATTTTCTCTAGCGAGATAAACTTTTATCTTGCTTGAGAAAATAAATTATCTCCTAGGAGATAAAAATTTATCTTGCCCAAGAAAATACCGGTGATATTAATCTGGATAATTCTATTGACGAAATCGGCAAGAGCTGGCGCATGAGAAGCAGATGATGGCAGCATGGGTGCTCTGCCGGACAGAACTCAACGGAAATTTCCGCCGCATGGGTAGATTTTTAAAATAGTTTTTAGACAGCCTGGGGGGGACCTGAAGGGGGTCGCGATAAATCGCGTCAGCTGACCGCAGGGTCGACTTCCACGCGGAGCAGGAAGGGACTGGCGTATGAAAACGCTGATGATGGGAAATTATCTGCCGTTTTTTGCGGCACTAACATCGCCGAACAGTGGACGTATAGGTCTTTGGTCTCTTCTAGGGATTTTTATCCGCCGTGTTTTGCGGTATGAACTAACATCGCCGAACAGTGGACGTATAGGTCTTTGGTCTCTTTGAGGGATTTCTTATTGAACAACATAAAATTATGGCTGACTTCCAAGTTCAGAAGTCAGCCTTTTAACGTTTAGGTGTCACGAAAATGTTAGTGATTTTTCGGAATCAATCCTGTTGAAACTGAATACCTATTTGAAGAATATTTCTTGAAACCTTTTGACCATTATGGACAAGGTCGTATTGAATGAGCACATTGATATGGCTTTCTTCAATCACCACATTGTACCTCATAGTGATGATTTTGAAATTCATCGTGCCATAGTTGGTGAGGTATTCAGTATCGGTGGTTTTTCCTTTCTCGAAATACATCTGAGAGTTGACCGCGCCGGTACGATGAAGCTCGGCAGTATCCTTTTTAAGAATCAGGGTATTGTTGACGATATTGTTGTCTTCTACTTTTTCGGCATAGGTAATGGTATGCACATTTCTTGCAGATACGTATTCTCCGATAGAGTTCGTGCTGATCTGGTCGGCATAGTCATCATATTGTTGAGAGCTTTGCACGAATACATGTACTGATTTTTTCATAAGCTTTATAGGCGTAAGTCAGATGGATGGAGGAGAGCACTTGAAATGGCATTTCAGATACTGCATCCGGTGCCTTACTTATTCTGATGATTGCATTAATTGTTCTATATGGCAAAGATAGTATATTTTTTCGTACAGAGTTCAAATATTCCGTAATCAATGCATTTTCTTTAGCATTCGGTAATACAAAAGAGAGATTAGAGCCTTTTGAACTCTAATCTCTCATGTCTTATGCGAATTCTGTTGCCTGAACAATCAGGCGGAATAGTTCTCAATGTTATTTTTCAGCAGAAAGCTTAGCATCCATGGCCGCAGCTGCGCGTTTGCCATCGCCCATGGCAAGGATGACCGTGGCACCACCACGAACGATGTCTCCACCGGCGAAGATGGTAGGAATATTGGATTGCATCTGGTCGTTGACGGCAATAGTACCTTTACGTCCCAGTTCGATACCTTCAATGGAACGTGGTACGATCGGGTTCGGTGATACACCGATACTGACAATGACCAGGTCGACATCCATCTTTTCGATAGCTCCCTCAATGGGTACAGGACTACGTCTGCCGGAAGCATCGGGCTCTCCCAGTTCCATCTTCTGTAACACCACTTGTTTGACGCAGCCTTTCTCATCTGCGATATATTCGATAGGATTGTGCAACGTGAGGAACTGGACACCTTCCTGTTTGGCATGATGTACCTCCTCTAGACGTGCCGGCATTTCTTCTTCAGAACGACGGTAGATAATGGTTGCAGTTTCCGCACCCAGTCGTAGGGCTGTACGTACGGAGTCCATCGCCGTGTTTCCACCGCCAATCACAGCTACATGTTTACCAAACTTGATCGGTGTATCGCTCTCCTCGTTGGAAGCATCCATCAGGTTGACGCGCGTCAGGTATTCATTGCTGGACATGATGTTGATGGAGTTCTCCCCAGGGATGTTCATGAAGTTGGGTAGACCGGCTCCTGAGGCAACGAAAATCCCTTGGAAGCCTTCCTGTTCCAGTTGCTCCACACTGATCGTCTTACCGACGATACAGTCTTTGATAAAGTGAACGCCCGACTTTTCCATATTCTGGATTTCGTATTCTACAATCTTATTGGGGAGACGGAATTCAGGAATACCATATTTCAAAACGCCACCGATTTCGTGCAGCGCTTCAAAAACGGTGACGTCATATCCCCGTTTTGTCATTTCACCGGCAAACGACAGACCCGCAGGTCCTGAACCGACCACTGCCACCTTGACATTTTTCTTAGTCTTCGGAACAATCGGTTCGGCTTGTCCATGTTCTCTTTCATAGTCGGCGGCGAAACGTTCCAGATAGCCGATGGCTACAGCCTTTCCGCCGGTCTTCAGATGGATACACTGTGATTCGCATTGTTTCTCCTGAGGACATACGCGTCCGCATACGGCAGGAAGAGCGCTCGTCTCCTTGATGGTGTGTGCGGCTTCAATGAACTCACCTTTCTCGATATGTTTTATAAAACGAGGAATGTCGATATTGACCGGACAACCTTGTACACATCCCGGGTGGGCACAGTCCAGACAACGATGTGCTTCGTGTTGTGCCACCTGGGCAGAGAGGCCCTGGTTGACCTCCTCTTTGAGCTGACGGGCACGGTAAGCGGGGTCTAGTTCTGGCATCTGGCAGCGCTCAATGGCCATTCTCTCTTTAGGTTTCATGGATGCCCGTAATTCCTTGCGCCATTCCGCATCGCGGGTTTCGTTGATGGAATCTTCCAAGTGCTGATAATGTTCCAGTTCCTCGTGTTCCACATCTCTGAAAGCCCCCATACGTTTCAGCATTTCATCGAAATCTACCTGATGGCCGTCAAATTCCGGACCGTCCACGCATACAAATTTGGTCTTTCCGCCAACGGTAATACGACAGGCACCGCACATGCCGGTACCGTCCACCATAATCGTATTTAATGAAACGTCTGTAGGAATCTCATATTTTTTGGTCAGTAAGCAAACAAACTTCATCATGATGGCTGGACCGATAGCGAAACATTTGTCTACCTTCTCTCGTAAGATGACGGATTCGATACCTTGGGTCACCAAGCCCTTTGTCCCGTAAGAACCATCGTCTGTCATGATGATGACTTCATCGGAAGAGGCTCTCATTTCCTTTTCAAGGATAATGAGGTCTTTATTACGTCCGGCCAAAACGGTGATCACCCGGTTTCCGGCTGCTTTCAGGGCCTGGACGATAGGAAGCATCGGAGCAACGCCGACACCACCACCAGCACAGACCACCGTGCCGAAATTTTCTATATGTGTGGCTTTACCCAATGGTCCGACGACGTCTGTGATGTAATCTCCCACGTTCAGAGAACAGAGTTTGCAGGAGGAAACGCCTATCTTCTGTACGACAAGCGTAATCGTGCCTTTATTCTTGTCTGCTTCAGCAATGGTCAATGGCATTCGTTCGCCGTGTTCACCCACTCTGACAATGACAAAATGTCCTGCACGTCGAGATTTCGCAATCAGTGGAGCTTCTACCACAATTTTGAACACCTTCTCAGAGAATTGTTCTTTGCTTACGATTTTGTTCATAATAGCTTAGCGATTTAAGGGAAGTAAATGATATAACAAGGAGTAATATGTGTTACTTCACTATATATGATATTTCCTCACAAATGTACATATTTTTTTCGTCCTAGCAATAAAGGGAGCGCTTTTCCATGAGAGATTAGGGAGTAGGGTGGACTTTTCTTACCTGGTGGGGGCTGTTGACTCTTTTCTTTGTACCTTTGGGGGACAAAATGGAATGATATGAAAACAGCAGCATTGTTTGACTTAGACGGTGTGATTGTCGACACCGAACCCCGTTATACCGAATTTTGGGAGGTGATCGGGCGAGATTATTTTCCTGGAGATCCTCTTTTTGCCCAAAATATCAAGGGACATACCTTGACTTATATCTTGGAAAAGTACTTTCCGCAAGATGTCCAGACGCAACAAAAGGTGATGGACTTATTGAAGGCGCATCAGCGGCAAATGGCTTATCCCTATATTCCCGGTGTGATGGCATTTGTGGCTAGACTGCGTGAACAAGGCGTTGGAGTGGCTGTGGTGACCAGTTCCGACCTGGAAAAGATGGCCTGTCTGTATCAGGAACATCCGGAATTTCCTGCCTGTTTCGACCGAATCTTTACCGCGGAAGACGCTTTGCGGTCTAAGCCTGCGCCGGACTGTTATTGCGCTGCGGCCCGTTATTTTGGACTGGAAGCAAGTCGGTGCGTGGTCTTTGAGGATTCTTTTAACGGATTGGAGGCTGGACGTGCATCCGGAGCACGGGTCGTAGGACTTTCAACTTCCAATAGTGCCGAATGCATAGCTGCTTATTGTGATTTGGTTATTTCGGATTTCCAAAATGTCGAGCAGTTGTTGAGGCTATTTTAGAGTATGCTCTAGCGCTATAAATAAGGCTGGGGAGTAGTTGTAAAACCTTTGGTGAATCTAAGTTGCTGTTAGTTCAATCTGGCAGTAACTTAGAAAAATCCATGTCTGATTTAGAAACAATAGTCAGTGCTGCCCATTTGCAACCGTAGGATTCATAGAAAACAAAAAAAAGAGTATCGATTCGATACTCTTTCTCGTTGTGGGCAAAGATGGATTCGAACCACCGAAGGCGTAAGCCAGCAGATTTACAGTCTGCCCCATTTGGCCACTCTGGTATTTGCCCTTCGTTTTGTTTAACGGGTGCAAAGATAGAGCTTTTTTCAATACCTACCAAATGTTCTGCGGCATTTTTTTGATTACTTTTCTTCTGAATATATAGATTTCATTGATAAACGCTTTATATCTATAGATTTAAGTCTTTTGTTAAATTTTATAGATTTCTTTATGAAGGTGTGTCTATGAGTGGGAAGAGCTCGCATATAGGAGGGTGTCTTGACAAGTCGTAATCAATTTTGTGCCTCGAAGTCGTTATCTGAGGAAGATGGATGCCGAAGGTGAATCCTCCCGTTGGGGGGAATCCTGGCTAGCGAAGGCAGAAGCCGTTCACAACGGCAGGCCCCGTCCATGGTATTCATGGGTTCGTAGTGAGCGGGTTCTCCCGCTCAGCACCCGCATGTATTTGCCTTTTTCATACCGGTTCGTTGCTGAACGGCAGAAGCCGTTCACTACAGCAGGTCCCCGTCCATGGTATTCATGGGT
>SAMEA104404097__coassemble_760_pt1 | contig 30049 bp, 15 predicted proteins | sample SAMEA104404097__metabat2_low_PE_059 | metagenome-assembled genome bin SAMEA104404097 (sample SAMEA104404097) | Balaenoptera acutorostrata | reverse complement strand
AATCTACATTACTCATAGATAAATCTACATTACTCATAGATAAATCTACATTACTCATAGATAAATCTACATTACTTATAGATAAATCTACAAGAGGACTAAATAAATCTACATTACTTATAGATAAATCTACAAGAGGACTAAATAAATCTACATTACTCATAGATTGCATATTTCTTTATAAAAATTCCTGCAACAGTAAGCTAAAAATGTATTTACCGGGTCAAAAGCGCAGGTAACAACTTCACTTTGGAAAGATGGCGGAGTCGGACACCTGAGTCTTTGAGATTAAGAAAACTCAGAAATTTGAGTCTTTATTTATTGAAAGATATAAGGAACGGTGGGCATGTTGTATTTCCTTTCGTTGCTTCTCCTGTTCCTAGCTTTGTTTATGGCTTTGCTTATGGCTTCGCCCGTTCATAGCTTCGCCTGTTCCTTGTCAAGCTGTTCATTTTGTCGATATCTTTCAGGGGGACATTGAGAACGTTTGACCAGAGAGGATGATGTATAATGCTGATACTTCCGAGTCTTTGAAAAATGAAGGAAAATTGGGGGGCTGGGGAATGTTTGCAGATTACTTTTTACTTTCCGCGTGGATAGAAGCAGCGGTCTTATCAAGTCTTTTTAAGAAGGTGAAAAGTAACTTTTAGAATGGGGAGAAAAGTGTCATTTTGATACATGGTACCTTGTTTTGTACGATTTTATAGGCGTAAAAAGACTAAAATGTCGTTTGTATAGACTTTTAGTTCTTCTAAAAAGTTTATATTTTTGTAGCGGTTAGATTTCTATAAAATGCAGTATATCAATTGTATACTATTTTTATGAGCTTTGAAAAGTTTATATTTTTGTTTGTTCCACTAACAAGATGTCTTCTTTACCTCTATATTTGCATTCGGAACCTTGAGGGAATCCTGAGATTCTTTGTTCTTAAATCTATAAATGTAAAATCTGTTCAGTATACTATGAAACGAATAATCTTATCTCTTTCATTGGCTTTTTTAGCGTTGACAGCAGGTGCGCAAAAGTTGTTTTCTCCTGATGGAAATCTGGAAATGAATTTCAGCATTGATGCACAAGGACGTCCTACGTATACCTTAACTTATAAGGGAAAGCCCGTCATTCAACCGAGTCATCTGGGATTACAATTAAAAAAAGAGGATCCCAACAAGGCTGTAGATTTTGAGTTTAAAAATCGGGCGGATGCTTCTATGTTGGAGCAAAAGGCTGACTTGATGACGGGATTCGAAGTGAAAGAAGTCGTCAACGGACAGCATGACGAATATTGGGAACCTGTATGGGGCGAGGAAAGTAAGATCCGTGACCATTATAATAGTATGTGTGTGACGCTCTATCAACAGATGAACGACCGCAGTATCAAAATAAATTTCCGTCTGTTTGACGATGGTCTCGGATTCCGTTATGAATTTCCACAGCAGCAAAACCTGAATTATTTTGTCTTGGCTGAGGAACGTTCTCAGTTTGCCATGGCTGGTGACCATACCGCGTGGTGGTTGCCCGGTGACTATGACACACAGGAATATGAAACGGTCACTTCGAAACTTTCTGAAATCCGTGGTTTAATGAAGAAGGCCGTTACGCAAAATTCTTCCCAGACTCCTATTTGGGAAGGGGGCGTACAGACCGCTTTGATGATGAAAACGGATGATGGCCTATACATCAACCTTCATGAAGCAGCGTGTATCAACTACTCTACGATGCATCTGAACTATGACGACAAGACCGGCATCTTTGAAAGCTGGTTGACTCCTGATGCGCGTGGCGATAAGGGCTATCTGCAGTCTCCTTGTGTGTCTCCTTGGCGTACGATTATTGTCAGCGACAAGGCTTCGGACATTCTGGCCAGCCGTATGACTTTAAATCTGAATGAACCTTGCAAGATCAAAGATACCAGCTGGATTCATCCGGTGAAATATGTCGGCGTATGGTGGGAGATGATCACCAATAAGAGTACTTGGGCTTATACCGATGATCTGACCAGTGTACAGTTGGGGATTACGGATTATACCAAGACCCGTCCTAACGGTCGTCATGGGGCAACTACCGCTCATGTGAAGGAATATATCGACTTTGCTGCAGAACATGGTTTTGACGCTGTGCTGGTGGAAGGTTGGAACGAAGGTTGGGAAGACTGGTTTGGTAAGGAAAAAGATTATGTCTTTGATTTTGTCACTCCTTATCCTGATTTTGATGTCAACGAGATTCAGCGCTATGCTCAGTCCAAGGGTGTGGAGATGATTATGCACCATGAAACTTCCAGTTCGGCACGTAACTATGAGCGTCATCTGGACCAGGCCTATCAGTTTATGAAGGACCACGGCTACAATTCCGTGAAGAGTGGTTATGTTGGCAATATAGTTCCCCGTGGCGAACATCATTACGGTCAGTGGATGAACAACCATTATCTCTATTGTCTGACGAAGGCTGCAGATTATAAGATTATGGTCAATGCCCATGAGGCGACCCGTCCTACCGGTATTTGCCGTACTTATCCCAATTTAATCGGTAATGAGAGTGCACGTGGTACAGAATATGAAAGTTTTGGCGGTAATCCTGTGGATCACACCACGATACTTCCTTTCACCCGTCTGCTAGGTGGTCCGATGGACTATACCCCCGGTATCTTTGAGCCGGACTTGAAAAAGATGAATCCGAATAACGGTTCACGCGTACGTACCACATTGGCCCGTCAGTTGGCCTTGTACGTGACGATGTACAGTCCGTTGCAGATGGCAGCCGATGCCATTGAAAACTATGCTCCGTTCATGGATGCCTTCCAGTTTATCAAGGATGTGGCGTTGGATTGGGACAAGAGTCTGTATCTCGAAGCTGAACCTGGCGACTATATTACCATTGCCCGTAAGGAGAAAGGAACTGAAAACTGGTTCGTAGGTTGTACCGCTGATGAAAATGGCCATGAATCCAAACTTCACCTGGACTTCTTAAATCCAGACCAGAAATATGAGGCCATCATCTATGCGGACGCTAAGGATGCCCATTGGGAAAAGAATCCGCAGGCCTATACCATTACCAAAAAGAAGGTGACCAACAAAACTACTTTGAAATTGAAAGCTGCTTGTGGCGGTGGATATGCGATCAGTATAAAACCACTGCCTTGAGGAGGGGTTTAATGAAGAGCCGGTACTTCCCTTACCTTTGTAGAAGGGACTGGGGAAGTACCTTTTCCTCATTGAAGTAACCAGGTGCATTGAATGGGTTTTTGGTCCATTCACTGATCAACCGTACTAGGAGTAACTGTACATAGTGTCCCTGTTTACTTGAATTTGAAAATTTATAATTAACCTTTAAATAAACTTTTATGAAAAAGACGTTTGACTTCAGATTTCTGCTCTTGTTTGTAGTGGGAATCTTCATGTCACTCAGTGCTGTGGCACAACAGATCACAGTGAAGGGACATGTGCAGAACCAGACGGGCGAACCGGTGGTGTATGCCTCAGTCGCCGTGTTGGCAACTCAGACCGTGGTCAATACTGACGTAAACGGTAATTTTAGTGTGAAAGCAGAGAAAAACACGGATCTGAGATTCTCTTATATCGGTTGTAAGACCGTTGTAGCTAAAGCTGCCGAGAGTATGCTCATCGTGTTGGAAGACAATGCTACTTTGAAAGAAGCCGTTGTTATCGGTTACGGTGTCGCAAAGAAAAATGACTTGACGGGTTCAGTCACAGCCATTAAGCCCGATGAGAAAAACCGCGGTTTAGTGGTCAATGCCCAGGATTTGATGAAAGGTAAGATTGCCGGTGTGAACGTCACTCCCGACGGTGGTGCTCCTGGTTCAGGCGCTTCCATCCGTATCCGTGGTGGTTCTTCACTGAATGCTTCTAACAATCCGTTGATCGTCATTGATGGTTTAGCTATGGATAATGACGGTGTGAAGGGACTTTCCAACCCATTGTCAATGGTTAACCCGGCCGACATCGCTACTTTCACCGTGCTGAAGGATGCTTCTGCTACCGCCATCTATGGTTCCCGTGGTTCTAACGGTGTCATCATCATCACCACGAAGAAAGGTATCAAGAGTCAGGCTCCGAAAGTAAGTTACACCGGTAACGTCTCTTTCGGTTGGAAGCAGGACGAAATCGAAGTGATGGACGGTAGTCAGTTCCGCCAGTATGTCAAGGACACTTACGGCGAGGACAGTGATGCTTTCCGTGCTTTAGGTAAGGGTAATACCGACTGGCAGGATGAAATTTACCAGACTGCTATCAGCCACGACCATAACGTGACCATCTCTGGTGGTTTGAAGAACATGCCTTACCGTGCTACTTTCGGTTATACCAATCAAGAAGGTATTTTGAAGACTTCCGAATTTGAGCGTTATACCGCAGGTGTCAATTTGAATCCATCTTTCTTTGACGATCATTTGAACATCAATGCCAATGCAAAGTATATGTTTGCCAAGACCGACTATGCAGACCAGGGCGCTATCGGTGCTGCTGTCTACATGGATCCTACTCAGACGGTCAGAAATGACGACCCGATGTTCAAAAACTTTGGCGGCTATTTTGAATGGACACAGGATGGTGGTTCTTTGAATGACCCAACCTGGGCACAGACTAAGAACTCTTTGGCTACAGCCAACCCGGTTGCTTTGCTCGATTTGAAAGACGACCAGGCCAAGTCACAGAGTTTCGTAGGTAACTTGGAACTGGACTATAAGGTACATGGTTTGGAAGATCTTCGTCTCCACATGAACTTTGGTGGCGACTTCTCAACCGGTAAGCAGAAAACCTATATTGATCCAGCTTCTCCAGCAGCGATCTATTTTGGTCATCAGGGCTATGATAAGATTGACAAGTATAACCTCTCTTACAATGCCTATGCACAATACTATAAGGACTTCAACGAAAACCATCATTTTGACGTGATGGCCGGTTATGAGTGGCAGCACTTCCGCCGTGAAGGTAAGAATGAAGGTTGGGGACTCCGTCCAGCCACCAACAACGAGTTTGACGAAGCCAATCCGCTCAACAACCGTGTCAATAAGAGTTACAACCGTTGGAAGACCGAGAACTATCTCGTCAGCTTCTTTGGTCGTGCCAATTATAGTCTGCTCGACCGCCATTTGTTTACAGCGACCTTCCGTTATGACGGTTCTTCCCGCTTCAAAGATCATTGGGCATTGTTCCCATCCTTCGCTTATGCCTGGAAGATGAAGAACGAAGCTTTCCTGAAGGACGTAGATTGGCTCTCAGATATGAAACTCCGTCTCGGTTATGGTCAGACGGGTCAGCAGGATGGTATCGGTGACTACAACTGGTTCACTGCCTACAATATAAATACCGCTCCTGACAGTTATTATCCTATCTTGGGCAATGGTCTGATTGCTCGTCCATTTGCTACCAATAAGGATTTGACCTGGGAAACAACAGAAACTTATAATGCCGGTATCGACTTCGGTTTCTTCAATCAGCGTCTGAGCGGTAGTGTGGATTACTACTTCCGTAAGACTACAGATCTGTTGAATGTCGTCGATGTATCCGCAGGTTCAAACTTCAACAACCGCGTGATGAGCAACATCGGTTCTATGGAGAACCAAGGTGTTGAAGTCGCTTTGAACTGGAAGGCATTGCAGAGCCGTGACTGGTTCTGGGATTTGGGTTTGAACTTTACTTACAATCATAATGAGATTACTGAGATTTCAGCGAACAGCGATGGAACTCCAGTCTTGACCGGTGGTATCTCCTCTGGTACAGGTAATATGGTCCAGGCTCATGCTGAAGGTCATCCTGCAAGTTCTTTCTACGTCTACCAGCAGGTATATGGCGAGAATGGTCAGCCACTCGAAGGTGTCTATGTAGACCGTAACGCTGACGGTAAGATCACCGCAGACGACAAGTATTTCTACAAGAGCCCGATGGCACCTTGGACAGCTGGCTTGAGCTCTAAGTTGCAGTGGAAGGACTGGGACTTCGGTTTCACACTCCGTGCTAGCTTCGGTAACTACGTCTACAATGACCAGGAAGCAGGTGCCAGCAACATGCGTACTGTATGGGACAAAAATTATTTGAGTAACCGTCCGGTTGAAGTGATGGCTAAGAACTGGCAGACTTTCGATAATGCCCTCTCTGACCATTTCGTTCACAACGGTTCTTTCCTGAAGTGCGATAACATCACTTTAGGTTATTCTTTCCGCAATCTCCTCAAGTCCGGAAAGTACGAAGGCATCAGTGGCCGTGCGTTTGTCTCTGCAACCAATGTATTTACCATTACGAAATATAATGGCATTGATCCGGAAGTTATGGGTGGTATCGACAATAACTTCTACCCACGTCCATTTACGATGATGGTGGGTCTCCACTTGAATTTCTAATCCTTAAAAAGCACACAACATGAAGAATTTTAAATTTTTCAAAAATATACTTCCCCTTTCTGCCATGGCTCTGACCATGACGCTGGGATTGGGGTCATGCGTGGGCGACCTCGATGTGGAGCCTATCGACCCTAGCACTAACACCACGCTCAATGAGGTGGCGCTCTTCAATAAATGTTATGCCAACCTGGGTATGGCTGGTCAAGGTGGTGCCAATGGTGACTGCGATATCTCCGGTCTTGACGGTGGTACTACCGGTTTCGTCCGTCAGTTGTTCAATGCCAATACGCTGACAACCGATGAGGCACACTGTATGTGGGGTGACGAAGGTATTCCAGCCTTCAACCACAACCAGTGGGGAGCTTCCCATCCGATGTTGAAGGGCTTCTATTACCGTCTGTATTTTGGTGTGACCATCTGCAACGAGTATCTGGCTACTGCGGCTGGGTATGATCCAACCATGACAGCTGAGGTGCGTTTCCTTCGTGCTTTGCACTTCTACTATCTGATGGATCTCTATGGTAATGTGCCATTTATGACCACAGTTTCTGCCGAACTTCCTCAACAGAAGAGTCGTCAGGAGATGTATCAATGGATTGAGCAGGAATTGCTCGAGATTGAACCGCTCATGGCTGAGGCTAAACCTGAAAAAGATACAGAAGAAGGTTATGGTCGTGCCGACAAGGCGGCTGTCTGGATGTTGCTCACTCGTCTCTATCTGAATGCTGAGGTATATACCGGTACTCCAGAATGGCAGAAAGCAAAAGACTATGCTAAGAAATTGATTGACTCTCCTTATAAGTTGAATGTCGATGGTATGAATGGCTGGACGGCTTACCAGATGCTGTTCATGGGCGATAACGGTTCGAACGGCGCTTCTAGTGAGGCGATTCTTCCAATTCTTCAGGATGGTGTGACGACGACCGCTTATGGTTGTTCTCTCTTCCTCATGGCAGGTACTTACGACAGTAAGATGATTGACGACCAGTTTAAAGCTGGTAACGGTACTTCCGAAAACTGGCAGGGTAACCGCGCATTGCCTAATCTCGTCCAGAAGTTTTTCCCTAACGGCAATGCACCGAAGGTGACTACCAAGGACATGCAGCAGGCTGCCGGTGATGACCGTGCTTTGTTCTGGGGCAAGGGACGTACCTTGGACATCGATGAAGAATCCAACTTCGAGCAGGGCTATTCTGTAACGAAGTTCAATAACTATTATGCTACTGGTGGTACCGCTCACCACAACAAGTTCTGTGATACCGATTTCTTCCTGATGCGTTTGGCTGAAGCTTATCTGGCTTATGCCGAGGCAGATGCTCACCTCAATGGTGGTCAGACCAGTGCTGAGGGTACGGCGGTGATTAACGAACTTCGTCAGCGTTCACATGCAGCTACTCAGGGCAGTTATACCTTGGATGAGATTTTGGATGAAGGTGCCCGTGAATTTTATTTCGAGGGTCAGCGTCGTCCGGCTCTGATCCGTAATGATAAGTTCGGTGGTGACAATAATTACAACTGGCAATGGAAGGGTGGCGTGAAGTCGGGTATCAACTTCGCAGCTTACCTCAACGTCTTCGCTATCCCTGACGCAGATAAACAGGCCAATCCTAACTTGGACCAGAACGAGGGATACTAAGTATGATTAGAACTTGGAATTTAGGAGAGAGAAGTTATAATGATTAGGAATTAGGAGTGAGGAGAGAGGATTTCCGTTCGGGTCATTCTCATTCAAATCATCTCCTATTCAAATCAGCTTCCATTCGGATGAACTTCCTTTCCTAGCTTCTTCCTCATCCAACAAGATAAACTTTAAATGAATCGAAATATGAAAAAGATATTAATGTCAGTTTTGCTGCTGTTGGGCGGTCTCTGCTGCTTCACAGCTTGTGAAGACGATACGGACTCCAATCCAACCTTGGTGCAGCCCAAAACTTTTGTTCTCAATACACCGGCTTATGCTGAAGAGAATCTCGATTTGGCTAGTTCCGAATCCCTTCATTTCTCTTGGTCACAACCCGATTACGGTTTTCCTGTTGTTGCCAATTATTTTCTTCAGTTGTCTGTCAATGGTAATTTCTCCGTTTCTGTAGCTGAGGCGCAGGCACAGGCTGAGGCGGGTGCAGAGGAAGTTCCTGTACCAGATTATATTTCTGCAGAAGACCCTAATACGGTCTGTTCTCGCGACTTTTCCGCAGCTGCTGTAGCTCGAATGTTGCAGCAACTCTGCAAGTGGCCTGAAGCTGAGGTTCCCGCTACTCAGAAAGTCTATGCTCGTATCTATGCTGAAGTTCCTGTAGCCGGCGGTATGCCAAGCGTTGCTCCTATTGCTTCAAATGTGGTTACTTTTAATGTTGTACCTTATTATGTAGAATTGAAGGATGCCCTTCCAGAACTCTGGTATCTCATTGGTGACGCTATCGGTGATGGCAAGTGGGCAAACAATCCTAGTGCTGTAGGTACTTCAATCGTTCCGATGAATGTGAAGAAGAATTATGCCTATGACAAGAAGACCGGTCAGGGCGAAATCGTCTTTACGGGTTACTTCGAGGCAGCTAAGGGCTTTAAGTTGATCCAGACTCCTGGTGATTGGACACACCAGTGGGGTAAGGGTGCTGACGGATTTGTCAAGGATGATGGTGGTAGCGGTAACATCAATGTTGAAGCTGACGGCTACTATACCCTTACACTGGATACCAAGAACAACGTCTTGAAGATTGAAGCAGCTGAAGCTCCAGCACAGACTTACGATATGATTTATGCTATCGGTGATTTCAACGGCTGGACGGTTCCAGGTAACGAAATGACCAAGGTCAATGTCAATGTCGCTAAGAACCATGTATGGTCTTACGTACTCGACGCTTCTGCTGCTGACACCGGCTTCAAGTTTAAGATCAACTCATGGGATGTCAACTGGGGTGCTGAAAACTTCCCATACGGTATAGGTACCAACGGTGGTAAAAACATACCGGTACCTGCTGGCAAGTATATGGTGATCTTCAATGACATTACTGGAGCATACAACTTCATGCCACTTTAAAAGAAAAAACAAGTTCCGCGCTGTAAGGTGCGAGCCGTAGGTGCGGAACTTTTTCCTAATCCTTATAAAAACACGAGATTATGTTGAAGAAATTAATATATGGTTTGGCCATGGTCGGTGCTCTTACAGCTTGTACTGACGACTATGACGACTGGGCTGTTCCACAGTCCAACGAACCCGAGGAATCTAAGTTGGTGAACCTCACGGTAAAGGACACCACAGCCATTGACCTGGCCACAATCGAAGGTGACAGTGTTGCTGTTTTTCAGGCGCAGATCAGTGCGGAGACAGGTGCAGAGGTTTCTTATCGCCTGTCCTTGTCGAATGCCGACAATGACCAGAAGGCTGTACTTGCAGCCGATAATCAAGGTCGTGTAGCCGTTGCTGACCTTACTGAGACCGTGGTCAGTTTTTATGGCAAACGTCCTTCTCAGCGTACGTTGATCGCAACTGTAGCGGCTTATGTCAACGTGAATGCCCAGGTCGTGAAGAAAACTGCGGAAAAACCGGTGAACATCCTCGTGACTCCGGTTGCTCCTGTGATTGAGAACGAATATTACCTCTTGGGAGATGCCACCGGATGGGATTATGCCGGTGCCATGAAGGGGAAGTTCAGCCATAGCGGTAAGGATGTATATGACGATCCTGTCTTTACCATTACCGTACCTGCTCCAGTGGATGAAAACGGAGTCCGTAAGGATTTCTATTTCAAGATTGCTCCGGTTTCTGCCTTGGCCGATAATAATGTCGATTGGGGTAAGGTGATAGGTTCGGATACCGGTAATGGTGACGACCGTCCAGAGGCTGGTTTGCAGATTGGTGCAGATGGTGCTTTCTGTCAGCATGGTGCAGATGAGGCTTTGTATTACAAGATTACTCTGAATATGATGGACTATCGTTTACAGGTTGAGGCTATCAATTTTGTGGAAAGAATTTATATGCCAGGTAATCCTCAGGGTTGGAATCCAAGTATGGCTCCTTCTTTCACTTGTTCTAATGGTAATGGCGTCTATGTAGGTTATGGACGCTTGGATGGCGAATTCAAATTTACAAAGGGCAAGGATTGGAGCGATGGTGAATATAATTTCGGTAGCTTTACTTCCTATGGTGAGGGCTTCTCTGAAGGTGGTGGCGGCAACATCAAATTTGGTGGTGAAGCTGGTTACTATAAGATTGTGGCCGACGTTGCCAATGGCAGTCTGACCGCTACATTGACCAACTGGGGAATAATCGGTCCAGCACAGCCTGGTGGTTGGGACAGCGATACCGACATGACCTATAACGCAACGGAAGATTGTTGGGAAGCTACCTTGGATCTTAAGGCCGATGAATTCAAGTTCCGTGCCAACGATGGTTGGGACATCAACTTTGGTGGCGATGCCGATAATCTCACAGAAGGTGGTAACAATATCAAGCTTGCCGAAGCTGGTAATTATACCGTGAAGTTGTTCATCAGCTGTAGTATGGGAAAGACTAACCGGTATTACACTTTGACTAAGCATTGATCCGTGAATAGCAAATAGAAAAATGATATTTAGGTAAGGATTCCGTCTATGGCGACGCTGTAGACGGAGTCTTTTTCTCCTAAAGATTAATCCTGATTTTATTTTATGAGATATACAAAACTACTCAGCCTACTTTTGGCGACCTCCTTTGTGGGGAATGCTTTTGCTCAGGCACCTGCAGAAAGTGAAGATGTGGTGTTGCAGGGATTCTATTGGGACTCGCAGAAGGTGACCGGTTGGACACAGTTGCGTAACTACATGGAAGAGATGGCGAAAAGTTTTACCTGCGTCTGGCTCCCGCCTTCAGCCAATGCGGAAGGAGCGAGCCATGTGGGAGGAAACAACGTGGGCTATCATCCAAGACAGTGGAACAATCAGAACTCTTGCTGGGGAACGGCTGAAAATCTGAAGGCACTGATCACAGACTTCCATCAGCATGGGGTCAAGGTGATTGCGGATATGGTGGTCAACCACCGCGCAGGTGCTACCGATTGGGGCAATTTCACACACGATGATTTTGGAGATTACGGCAACTTCCAGTTGACGGCGGACCATATCTGTCGGAATGATGAGATGAATACCGACCCTAATGCCGGCAGTTGGAACGGTAAGGCGAAAGGCGCGAACGATACCGGGGAAAACTGGGGAGGTGCCCGCGACTTGGATCATACTTCTACTTATGTGCAGAACGATGTCAAAGCCTATATGAACTGGTTAATGGGGGATTATGGTTATGACGGTTGGCGCTATGATTTCGTCAAAGGTTTCTCGCCGGTCTATATTGAAATGTACAATACTTATTCTAAGCCCTATATTTCTGTTGGAGAGTTTTGGGATGGCGCCTACGACAACGTAGCCCGTTGGATTGATGGCACCCAAAAGCAGTCCATGGCTTTCGACTTCCCGATGAAGTATGCCGCTTTGAATGAAGGTTTGGCCAAGAGTGACTATTCCAAGATGTCCTGGATTGAGGACAACACCACCTGGCGTCCAGCCGGTATGATTCACCACCACAATTACAACCGCTATGTGATGACCTTTGTGGACAACCATGATACCTATCGCGATGGCAGTAAGTTCAAGGGCTATGTGGAACAGGCCTACGCTTTTATTCTGTCAGCCCCGGGCGTTCCTTGTGTCTTTTGGCCACATTGGCGGAAATACCAGTCAGCTATTGACCAGCAGGTTGCTGCGCGCCATGCTGCGGGTATTCATAGTCAAAGTGATGTTCAAGTCACGGTTCGGGATAAGTATTATGAAAGTGTTGCTAAAGGTAAAAGAGGCTCTCTAATCTGCCGTATCGGTTTTGCTGCCCCTAAGGAAGCGCCGGAAGGCTATTTCTTGGCATGTAGTGGCAGTAACTGGTGGTATTATCTTTCCGATAATCTCACCGGGGTTGAGGAGACCACAGTAGAAAGCAAGTGTCAGATTCTTGGAAATCGTCTTCAGGTGAAGGCATCAGCAGCGGTACGAATCCAGCTATACGCTTCTGATGGCACATTGATAGATGAGATTTATACGGCTCGTTACAGTCGTGAATTACCTACCGGTTTCTATTTAGTCAAGGTGGGTCAACATTCTCAGAAAATCTTGATAAAGGGGTATTAGTTCTTATCATCCGCAAGGGCTCGATGACAACCTGTTCACCTGCACCTTGCGGATGAATAGGCAAGTTATTCTAACATAAAAATTATAAATACCATTATTGTCACCTTTGTGATGATGAAGTAACAAACGGTTATTTTGTCTTATTTTGTTTGTAAAAATACAGTTACAACTCGACTTCGCATAAGCCCCAAAGGTTATTCGAGGGGTAAAATAATCTTACATATTAAAATTTTATTTTTATGAAAATCAATTTTATCTTCAATAGATTCATTCTATTGTTGTTGATGTTGTGTGCTCTTCCGCACTCATCCCGTGCGCAGGAAGGGTGGCCCGCCGGCTATGAAGGCGTCATGTTACAAGGGTTCTATTGGGACTCTTACAAACAGACTTCTTGGAAAACACTGACAGCCCAGTCTGATGAACTCTCCGAGTATTTCGATCTAATTTGGGTACCCAATTCGGGAAATTGTCAGAAACTTTCGATGGGCTACGACCCTATTTGGTGGTTTAAGCACGATTCTTCTTTTGGAACCGAGGCCGAACTTAGAGATATGATCAAAACCTTCAAACTCAAAGGAACTGGAATCATAGAAGATGTGGTCATCAACCATAAAAATGGTGTGACTAATTGGTGCGATTTCGCAAATGAGGAATGGAATGGCAACAATATCACTTGGACTATGGCAGATATCTGTAGTACCGATGAGTGCAAGGCAGAGCATGGCGATAATCCTACGGGAAATCCTGATGATGGTGACGACTTCAATGGTTGCCGCGATCTTGACCATCGAAGTGCGAATGTTCAGAAAAACGTCAAGGTCTATCTGGATTTCTTGTTAAACGATTTGGGTTATGCGGGGTTTCGTTATGACATGGTGAAAGGTTATGCCGGCTCTCATACCAAGGATTACAACACTGCAGCGAAACCTCAGTTTAGTGTTGGAGAATATTGGGATGCCAGTTTCGACAACGTAAAAAGTTGGATTGAGGCAACAGGTAGGACTTCCGCTGCTTTTGATTTCCCTATGAAATATCAGATCAACGCCGCCTTCAATAATAATAATTGGGGTGCTCTGCAGACCAAGGGACTTGCTGCGGATTGTTCAGAAGGAGGAATGAATCGATATGCCGTTACTTTTGTGGACAATCACGACACCTATAGAAATGAGAATAAATTAGGTAATAACCAGATGGCAGCCAATGCTTTTATACTTGCTATGCCTGGTACACCATGTATTTTTTGGCCACATTGGGTAGAATACAAGGAAGCCCTCAAAGCCATCATTAAGGCACGTAAGGCTGCCGGAATTTCAAATACCAGTAAAATTGAACGTCAGGAAGCATTTGGTGGTGGCTATGTAGTGGTCGTTAATGGTTCTAAGGGCTCAGTACTTTGTATGAGTGGTTTTGTAAATGGTTTTGATACGACTGGTTGGAAATTGGTAAACAGTGGTACCAACTATGCTTATTATGTAAGTGATAATGTAGATTTGGGGGAGGGAGAAGTGAATCCGAATCCAGTACCGGTTCAAAAAACAAATAAATTGTATTTAAAACCGAATACGAATTGGTTATCGGATCAGGCTCGATTTGTTGCCTATTTCTTTGATCCTATAAATCCTAGCCAAACAGAAGCGAATGTTTGGGTCGATATGAATGAGGAAGAAAATAATTATTATAGTGTGGACCGTCGACTTGATTATAAGAAAGTCATTTTCTGTCGCATGAATCCCAATACCTCTGAAAATAATTGGAACAATAAATGGAATCAGACCCCTGATTTAGACATCGCTTATGACAACTGCTACAACGTACCAGAAAATACTTGGGATAAAGGTTCTGGTTATTGGAATATGTACAATGCTCTATATGTTGATTTCCAACCCCAAGCAGAGGGCTATTCCACTCTATATGCCGATTTCGCGGTAGAGATACCTGAAGGAGTTGAGGTTTATACCGGTAAGATTGCAAACGACAAACTGGTTTTGACTCCATATGTCGGGAAGATCCTTCCCGAAAAGATGGCGGTGGTGCTTAAAGGGGACATACACAAATATCTTTTTAATCGATCTTTCGAGGCTGTGGACGGCGTAGTTGCCGAAAACGATTTGAAGGGAAACTGGGTGGATACGACTTCACCGGTAGATAAAATCATCTGTACCTTGCAAAAAGGGAAAAAATCCGGTAGTATTGGTTTTTATAAGTTTACTGGTACAACCTTAAAAGGTAACCGTGCTTATTTGGAACTCCCCCTTAATTCATCTATTCAAGCTCTGCGCTTTATTTTTGATGAGTCGACAGGAATTGAAAAAGTGGGTGAAGTTTCTCAGTCGTCTATCATTTATGACCTAAGCGGCAGATCTCTAAAGCACATCAGTCATAATGGTATTAATATTGTCAATGGAAAGAAAATTTGGATAAATTAGAAAATATGAAAAAGTATATTTTGCCACGTGTCATTGTTATAGATCTTTCTGCAGAAGGTGTGGTCGCTGCTAGCGGTGACAACGAAATGAACGTCGATCTCTCTGATGAAAATTCAGGTGATGAGCAGTTTACCAATAAAAGAACAATATGGCGTAATGAATGTTGGTTGGAGAAATAACGCTCATTTTGAGTTTATTCTTAGTTATTGAATAGTATCGCTGCTAGAATGTAGATGGTCAGAATTCCTTGAAGGGTCTGACCATCGTTTTTTTGTAGGGGATGACAATAATCCTTCAGTCTGTACAAAATACTGTTTCGTGAACCAAATTTATTTACTACTTTTGGGGTATGATTGTGAGCGTCTGCTCCAATCGAAAAAACTTGGTCGAGTGGCTTGATTTGTTTCATAACTATTTTATTTCCAACTATAAAGTTACGAAAATCCGCCATTTGACCTATTTATTTAAATGTTTATTCCATTGTAGATCAAAGAAATAAACATAATTGAAACGTTTTATCCAACCATCAAAACACCCCATGATTTATGAGCCATGGAAGTGTAAATCACCCTAACCACCCTTGGAAACACTCCCTATAAAATAACAATATTGTTGAATGAGCTACGAAATCCTAAATGAAAGAGCCGTGGGAGAGAAGTATGTTTTTATGATACCTAGTGACTTATGTGGGACTGTTCTATAAGAGTGGTAAGAAAGAGTTGTTCCAGTACTCATCATTGGGGTATAAATTACTTTTTAGTTAGATGCCTTATCAACGAAAAAACTTGCATACTCTCTTTTTTTTGCTAATTTTGCAAAAATCTGAAAAGTTACGATTTCCATCCCCCTAAAAAAGGGGATTTTCCTTGGGCGTGGAAGTGGGGTGACTTGAGTGGAACTCAGATCTATAAAGCAGGAAATGGAAGGAACAAATCAAAATAAGGAGAAACAAAAGGAAGAACAACCCTTGTGGTATGTTTTGCGAGTGACGTACCAAAGAGAGATGATGGCAAAGAAAATAATGGACGAGATGGAAATTGTTAACTTTTTGCCCACGCAACGGGTACGTCGCAGAAGTCCCCAGGGAAAAATGATGACTGTTGTGCAACCTGCGATACATAACTATATATTTGTGCACGCCACAAAGAAAGTGGTGGAAGATCTCAAGCAATATAAGCTCAATTACTTGCGTTATGTGATGGAGACGAAAGAGGGGAGAAGATGTATCTTGACGGTTCCTGAATACCAGATGAAGAATTTCATCGCTGTCGCAGGAAATGATCAGGAACAGACTGAATTCCTCACGGATTTATCGACCCTAAATTTTGCAGAGGGAGACCGTGTACGTATCCTGGGTGGTCCGTTCGAAGGAGTAGAAGGGATTTATATGCGTACCAGTAAAACCCGAAGTCGTAGAGTGGTCATACAGGTGGCTGGGCTGATGGCCGTGGCCACTACGACATTGCCTTTGGCGATGGTAGAAAAAATTGATTAGGAGCAATTCCCAATCAGGAAATTACATCTGGCGTGCTTTACAGCTACAGTCCAGGGGGAGTATGGGAGAAAATAGAAAAATCCGGTGAGCAAGATCTTGTTCACCGGATTTTTCATTCTGTCTTTTGTTCTAGATTTTTTAGCATACGGATAGGGTAAAAAAAAGTATAATCTTTTGGCCAAACGATGGTCAATCTGTAACTTTGCATATCGAACCAGCAATAGACGCTTTTTATATGGGAGGTTTTTTTGGTACAATTTCAAAAAGAAATTGCGTAGCCGATCTTTTTTACGGCACAGATTACAATTCACATTTAGGCACTCGCCGTGGCGGATTGGCAACTTACAATCGAAAAGAGAGGAAGTTTACCCGCTCTATTCACAATCTTGAAAATTCTTATTTCCGTACGAAGTTTGAAGCGGGATTAGACCGTTTTGCAGACAGTGAGTCAGGTATCGGTATTATCAGTGATACCGATGCGCAGCCTTTGGTGATGCACTCACATCTGGGACGTTTTGCTATCGTTTCAGTGGCAAAGATCCAGAATATGGATGAACTGGAAGATAAGTTATTGCGGCAGAATATGCATTTCGCAGAATTGTCTTCTGGTCAGACCAACCAGACAGAACTGATTGCGCTGCTTATTATCCAGGGTAAGAATTTTGTAGAAGGTATTGAGAACGTTTTCAATCATATCAAGGGCTCTTGCTCCATGTTGCTGCTGACGGAAGAGGGGATTATTGCTGCCCGTGACAGTTGGGGACGTACTCCTATTGTCTTAGGTAAGAAGGAGGGGGCTTTTGCTCTGACCAGTGAGACCACCGCTTTTTCCAATTTGGATTACCAGATTGAAAAATATTTAGGTCCCGGTGAGATTTTGCACGTTACGGCAGAGGGATATCAGCAATTGCGCAAGCCTCAGGAGCAGATGCAGATCTGCTCATTCCTGTGGGTGTATTATGGTTTCCCGACCTCTTCTTATGAAGGTATCAATGTGGAACAGGTACGTTTCGAAAGTGGACGCCTGATGGGTGCGGAAGATCCGACGGAGGTCGATTGTGTCTGCGGTATTCCTGAGTCCGGTGTGGGTATGGCGTTAGGTTACGCAGCCGGAATCGGTAAACCTTATCACCGTGCCGTCTCTAAATACACGCCTACCTGGCCCCGTAGCTTTACTCCGGCCAACCAGGAAATGCGTTCCTTGGTGGCGAAGATGAAACTGATTCAGAACCATGCCATGTTGAAGGATAAGCGTATGCTTTTCTGTGATGACTCCATCGTGCGTGGAACCCAGTTGAAAGACAATACCCAGGTGCTCTATGATCAAGGAGCGAAGGAGGTACATATGCGTATCGCCTGCCCACCGTTGATTTACAGCTGTCCGTTCATTGGTTTCACCTCTCAGAAAAGTGCAATGGAACTGATGACCCGTCGTATCATCCAGGAATTGGAAGGTGACGCCAATGCAAAACTGAAGGAATATGCTACAACTGACTCTCCGGAATATACCCGGATGGTGGAAGTCATGCGTCAGCGTTTCGGTTTGACCTCCTTGAAGTTCAATAAACTCGAGACTTTGGTCAAGGCCATCGGTTTGCCGAAATGCAAACTTTGCACCCATTGTTTTGATGGTTCTGGCTGTAAGGCTTGTATGAAGGAAGAAGAATAAGATTTATAGTATCTATAACATAGAGCGGGGAACGACTGATGACAGTCGTTCCCCGCTCTGTGTATAGACCCAAATCCTCGAAGTCATGTACCTTGGGTGGTAGCACGATTACTGGAAATGTGGTTGCCAGATTTGTCACAGCTGGCGTATCTTCGCCATTGATTTGATTTCATCGCATCAGCTTCTCAACCGCAGAAATTTCGTGATAACGAGGACGGAGAAGATTTCGTGTACGTTGGCGCTCATACAGTTGTTCACTAGATTTGCAAAATTCTCCACGATTATGGCTGCACCTTTGGTCAGTTTTCTTGTGGTTTCATACAGAGGGGTTGAGTTTTCATAAAAGAAGAGAGTTCTCCCGATTGGAAAAACTCTCTTCTGTAGAAGTGTACTATAAGGTTTAAGGTATGAAGACCTTCTCACCGTTGCTCTTGATAAATAAACCTTTCTGAGGGTGATTCACTTTCCGTCCACTCAGATCATAAAAGATCAGATCGGTCTTGTTCTCTTGGGTCACCTCCTCAATCCCTGTGATTTCAGTATCGGTCTTGATGAAATTCCAAATACTAGCTCCCCAGTCCTTCGGACGAAGATTTACTTCTACTTTCGTTGAACTTCCGTCCGCGTAGGCATACCAGCTGAATGCTTGGGTAGCTTCTGTAATGGCGACACCGGATTTACCCTGGTCGGTCATGATATTTTCAAGTAACCAGTAGGCTTTGTCCGCTTGTGCCTGTAGCAGGACTGGACTCAGTTGAGCTGATTTCTCCACGTAAGTATACATGTTCTTCGCTTTATTGGCAATAGCAACACTTCCGTCGGCGTTCTTGATGACTTGCCAGAAAAATGCATCGTTCTCATGATTTAGTCTCATGACGCTCACCTTATTCCCCGTAGCGCAAGCATAGTAGTCGGTGAAGTAAGCGTTCTGGATGAAGTAATAAGCACTCTCGTCCAAACTGTCCATGATGCTAGTTTTAGGCATCGCCTGGAATTCGTAGTAGAGGGCGAGATATGTTTTGTAGATTTCTTCTGTCACCGGCTTTTCCAAGGCCTTCTGTGCAGGTTGCAATACCTTCTCTTTCAGGAAGGTGATGGCTGCTTGAGTGGGTTGTCCCACCTGTCCTGGTTGACTCTTGCGGAGCATACTTTCACATTTGTTGCAGAGTCCTTTCAGCTGAGCGGAGAAGTCAGTGACCTCCACTAGTTTCCAAGTACCCGGATAGCAAAGTGCGACATCATCGGCCACATGGATTGCGCCTGAAACTTGGGCCACCAGACGTTTTACCTTACCATTGACTGTAGGATGATAGCCTTTCACTGCAGAGAGGTTGACTACACCAGGAATATAGGAGTAATTCCGGGTAGCCACAGTAGCCTTGTCCACTCTGATTGGAGTTCCCTTTTGATTCAATATAGCAGGCTTGTTGAGCTGCGGCATCGCCACCTGTAGACCGTTTCCTACATTCTGCAGGTAAAATCCTCCTTCAGTAGGAACAAATTCCCAAAGTTCTTCAGGTTCTGTCTGTGGGGTATAGTGGAAACGAAGTCCATTATTGCTTTCATAGACCGTAGAACCTGCGAATTGTTTCTTATAATAGGTGCAGGCAGAAACAATTTGGTACATCTTACCGGCTACCGGTTGAGCGATAGGTGCTTTTTTGTAATTATCGATGGCAGTCTGCAGAAGGGTGAGATCTGCCTCAGCGGCACCGGCTGCCTTGACGGCTTGTTGGAGAGCATCATAGAGCGCTGCGTCAGGGTAACCTACGCCACCGCGGACACTGGCAGACAGGATATATTCAGCCTCCAGGATTACACTCTCCTTTTCTGACAACACTTCTGGCTCAATGAAATGCTTGGCATAGTAGACCTTCATGGCCTCCAAAATCTCGTCGTGGCTTTGCAGACGCTTATAGAAAGAACCCCAGTTTTTTTTGTTGACAGGGAGCCATCCAACCTCTGCGGTTGCGATAAGACGGGGGAACACCTGATATTCCAGTTCCTCAGCGTCGTTTGTGGTTTCGGTCCACATGTTAGCTTGTACACCATGTACGAATTGTTCCCTTCCTTTGGTCTTATAGTTAGGATCAAGACTATATGTTTTCTGTACGGTGGTCACCTTGTCGTCGTTCCAACCGCCCCGGTAAGGTTCGTCAATCAGCGCCTTGTTTTGTTCAATCTGCATCATGTCCAGATAGGTGTAGTCGTGAGGACAGGTTACGCTCTTGAGACCGAGGTCAGCTGCCACGTTGTTATTGTTGTGCCAGCACATCACAATAGGTTTGATGGTGTTGTTCTTGTTCCAGTGTGCGGTGAGCTCATCCCAAACCATGATATCCTTATTGTACTTCTCCTTGACGTAAGTACCCAGTTCCTCAATCAGCCAGGACTGGAGTTCATGTACGCCTTTCAACTTCTTGTCCTTCACCCGTTGCAGGCATTCCGCATTAGTTTCCCACTGTTTGGTCGGGCATTCGTCACCGCCAAAATGAATATACTGGTAAGGGAAAATCTTTGCCAGATTGTCCATGATACATTTCAAGAAATCAATGACCTTGTCATTACCGATATTCAAGACATCTTCAGAGATTCCTGCGGCTACCCGTACCTCGTAGGTCTTGGAAGGATCGCAGCTCAGTTCTGGGTAGGCTGTCACAGCCGCTACCATATGTCCCGGAAAGTCTACTTCTGGAATAATGTCGATGTTCCGCGCCTTGGCATAAGCGACGACCTCCTTCAGATCTTTCTGGCTGTACCACATGCCACGTCCATATTCTGTATCATCCCAGAAAGCACCACCTTCACCCGGATTGCTGTAGGAGGCTTTACGGATGGAACCGACTTCTGTCAATTTGGGATATTCTGGAATCTCAATTCGCCAGCCTTGGTCCTCAGTGAGGTGCCAATGGAATATGTTCATCTTATAGAGCGACATGACATCCAAAATGCGCATCACTTCTTCCTTGGTGAAGAAATGGCGGGCAACATCGAGCATGAAACCGCGGTGGCTGAGCTGGGGCTGGTCTTCGATAGCTACAAAAGGCAGACTCCAGGCCACTTCAGTGTTTCGTTTTTCTCCAAAATAAGCATTGGGCAACAATTGTTTCAGGGTCTGCAGCGCATAGAAGAAACCGGCTGTCCCTGCAGCTTCGATGGTGATGCCGTTGTCATTGACCTTCAGCGTATAGGCTTCCTTCTTCAGCTTTGCATTCAGACTCAGCATTATGGCATTTTCAGCAGTACCTTCACCATCCACCAGCTCTATCTGGATACCGGAAACCTTTTCCAATTGTTGCTGGAAATCCAGCAGATGTACTTTCAGTTCCTCAAGAGGACAGTTGATGCGCTTTATCGTATTCAGCATCAGACTTCCTTCCTTCATCTCTTCCAGATGGTTAGGATAGGGGATAATCGCATATTTTCCGATACTCTCGAACTCTTTTTGGGAAACGAAAGTGACGCAGTTATTGATGTCGTTCTTATCCCACATACCGACTTTACCGTTTCTCCATTGTACGCCGCCAGCTAGGTTCAGACCGATGTTTCCATTACCTTTAGGAACAATTTCATAAGTACCTTTGTGATTGGGATTTCCGGATTCAACGATAGAGAACAATGTATTTTGAGCGGGAGCATTGTCCACTTTTACCGCACCGTTCTTGCTGGCTTCGCTGACATAAATGGAAAGTCCTTTTTTGTTGGTAATCTGATAGCCTTCTGCTTCATTACCGGAGAACTTCCAGAGTTGTTGGTCCGTACCGACGGCTGATTCGTTTCTCAGGTCTGCCCCGTTACTGTTGCCGTCGAATACAAAACCGCCTTCTGAGAACTGAATGAGATACCATACCTCATTCCCATCTGTACTCACCACAGGTAGTCCGTCTGCATAAACAGAACAGATGCTGAACACCGTGAGTAAAAGTGAAAGTAGTCTTTTAATCATAATGTGATTTTTTGTAATTAGATGTAAAATGATTTTCTTTAAAATTTAAGGTGCCTGTAGAAAGTGATTATTCCAGGTCTTGCAAAGTTATCTTTTTTAACCGAATACCGAAATGTATTGGAGGCTAAAAATCAGAGAAATCCAGGTGCTCTTGGTGGATAAGAAAAGGATGTGTCTTTTGGGCACATCCTTTTCTGTTTAGTCTATATAGATTTCTATTTTTTTACTTCGATGATTTTCCAGGTACCTGGGTAGCATAAAGCGGCATCGTCTGCGACATGCACCTCGCCATTGAGCTGTGCTGCCAGTCGCTTTACTTTTCCGTTCATCTGATCGCTGTAACCTTCCACGGCGGAAATCGTAACCGCTCCTGGTACGTAGATGTGGTTGCCACTCGGGATAGTGGCTTTGTCGATACGGAGCGCGGTACCCGCTGCACCGAGTGTGGCTGCCTGTTTCATCTTGGGCAGCGTCACCTGCTTCTTACTGTTGACGCTCTGAAGCAGATAACCGCCTTCAGTCGGAACAAACTCCCATAATTCTTCCGCGTTGTACAGTGGAGTATAGTGGAAACGAATTCGGTCGCCCTTCTCGTAGAGGGTGGAACCGGCAAACTGTTTCTTATAGTAGGTAGAAGCAGAGATGATACGGTATTTCTTACCTGGCTGAGGCTGTACGGCCGGGGCTGCCTTGAATGCATCCAAAGCCTGGTTCAGTATATGGAAATCGCTGGTTTCGGCACTCCTCTTATTGGCCTTCTTCAGCGCTTTCTTCAACGCATCGTAGGTTTCGGTCTCAGGATAACCCACCCCTCCGCGTACACTTTCTGCCAGAATTTGTTCAGCGTCAGCCAAAACCTTTTCATGGTCGGACATTGCTGCTGGTTCAATGAAATGCTGGGCGTAGTTGATGCCCAGGGCTTCCAAGATCTCGTCGTGGCTTTGTAGACGCTGGTAGAAACTATTCCAGTTCTTGTCGGCAGCAGGCAGCCAGCCTGTTTCTGCAACGGCCAGCAGACGGGGGAACAACTGGTATTCCAACTCTTCCACATCATTGGTGGTCTCTGTCCACATATTGGCTTGTACGCCCAGGCAGAAATCCTCTCGTCCCTTGAGGGAAACAACGGGATTGATGTTGTAAGCCTGTTTCACGGTCACGAGTTTGTTGTCGTTCCATCCGCCATAATAAGGTTCGTCCAGCAAGGCTTTGTCGGGCTGAATCTGCATCATGTCCAGATAAAGTTCCTGATGTGGACAGGTGATGGACTGCAATCCTTTGTCGGCAGCTTTCTTGTTCTTGTCGAGTCCACGCCAGGCCATGACGATCGGTTGAATCTTGTTCTTAGTATTCCAGTGCTCCATGAGTTCGTCCCACACCATGATATCCTTGTCGTGTGCCTCCTTGACATAAGTACCGAGTTCCTCAACCAACCAGGACTGTAGCTGATGGACTCCCTTCAGTCGCTTTTCTTTCACACGGCGCTTGCAGTCCGCATTGTTTTTCCATTGGTCCGTAGGACACTCGTCTCCGCCGAAGTGGATGTATTTGTAAGGGAAAATCTTGGCCAGGTTATCCATGATGCATTCCAGAAAGTCAATCACCTTGTCGTTACCGATATTGAGAACATCCTTGGAAATACCTGCATCGAGACGTACCTCATATTGTTTTGAAGGATCACAGCTCAGTTCGGGATAAGCGGTGACTGCAGCGACCATGTGTCCCGGAAAGTCTACTTCCGGAATGATATCAATATTACGGGCTTTCGCATAGGCCACCACTTCCTTCAAGTCCTTCTGGCTGTACCACATACCGCGGCCATATTCCGTATCGTCGAAGAATTTCTGTTTCTCGCTAGGTTCCCCCGGATTCGTGAACGAACCCTTGCGGACGGCACCTATCTCAGTGAGTTTAGGGTATTCCGGAATCTCGATACGCCAGCCTTGGTCATCGGTCAGGTGCCAGTGGAAAATGTTCATCTTGTACAAAGCCATCACGTCCAGGATGCGCATCACCTCCTCCTTGTCGAAGAAATGACGGGCGACATCGAGCATGAAACCACGATGGCCGAACTTCGGCTCGTCTACGATTTTGACGAAAGGCAGTGCCCAATTGGCATCCTTAGCCGTTTCCTGTGCGAAAAACTGGTGGGGAAGCAGCTGTTTCAAGGTTTGCAGGGCATAAAAGAATCCTGCGGTATTCGCCGCTTTGATGACCACCCCGTTGTCGTTGACTTCCAGTAGATAACCTTCCAGAGGAAGGGTCGTATCCTCCATCATCAGAATCGCATTCTCTGTCGGAACGTCGTCAGTAATCACTTTCAAGGAAATCTTGGAGGTCTTTTTCAGTTGTTTTGCAAAATCCTTGAGGTGCTGTGCCATCGCTTTGTCATTACAGCAGATAGCTTTCAACTGTTTGAGTGGCAGATTTCCGTCCTTGGTGATGTTCAGTTCCTTAGGGTAGGGGATGATGGAAAATTGGTCCACCATTTCTTTACCTGGCAGCGCCAAGGCTGAGGCCGCCTGGGGCACCTCAGAAAAGTAGGGCGTCTCCGCCAGCATTGTATTCATGCTGGAGAGTGCGATACCCAAGAGTAAGATTTTTTTTAGCATGTTATTAGGATTATAATTTGATTTTGCTTATAATTTGGCGATGGTCTGCTTCAGTTGTTCTCCAAGTCCAATGGTATAACCCTGGGTCTTGAAGACGACACGGTTGAAGGTATCTCCAATAATGACCACAGGAAGTTCCTGGTTGTGGGTCAGTCCATTATTGAATAGATCCTTGGCAATCTGTCCCTCTGTGTCCACACCGAAGCAGAGATTTTTGGGCAGCTGTGTAAATTCAGAACGGTTCTTATTGAAACGGTCATATTCATCCTGTGTCGGGAAGACCATCAACAGGGTTCTGCCCCAGTTTTCGAGTTCTTTACTCAGTTTCTCAATATCGTGGAGGATATGATTGGTCGGTTCATGGTTGGCACGGATGAGGCCTACCACAAAGTAGCCGCGTCCGGTGGTAGAGAGAATAGATTTTACGCCGTTGGCCTTGACATCGAAATAACGGTTTTCAGAATTGAAGTTACCGATCACCGCCACCTGTGCCTGGTCTTCACGCATGACCAAAGGAACTTCCACGTTCTTGTCTGCTGTGACAGGGAAGAAGGAAAGACGCGCCAATACGCTGCCATCGGCCATACGGGTGCCTGACGTCAGCAGGTAGTTGCCAGCCTCGGTCTTTACACCTTTTTTGAAACGGTTTTTCCAATTGTCCTGTTCGCCATACTCCTGGAGCTTGGGCATTCCCTCTTGCAACTGGCTCAACGTGAAATGAGCATAATACTTCGGGTTCTCCATATATTCTCGAGGAGAATAAGACAGGGACAGCTGTCCTTCTGCCACCTCCTTTTGGGAAGTAGATTCCTCAAAGGAGACATTCGTCCATGAAAGTTCCTTTGGATGCAGATCCGTGGTATACTGTACTTTTCCGGTTACCGGGTTGATCCGGGCCGCAATGCCCATACTGCGTGCGGCAGCGACAAAGAGCAATCCTTTGGAACGGAGATCCGCATAGCCGAACCGGTGAGCCGTTTCCGGGGAGAGGCAGAGGTGCAAAGGATTCCAGATAGAATCTGTGGTAACCTTCTCATTGATCCATTCTGCCAGTAACATCGGGTTCTCCAGGAATAACCGCTGTTCGTCCTCTTGGAAGGCCGCTTTGAAATAACTGCGCCAAGGCGTCAGATGCTCGTTGGCAATACGAGGACAGAGGATATATTTCCAGTAACGTCCCTCTTTCTGCTGGTCGGCATACTGCAGGTGGTCCTCCATCACTTCCATTTCGAAGTCACGCAGGTCTTTCTCGCTCAGCTGTTGTAAAAGCAGTTCCGCCTGTTGCGGATATTTGTGATAGAGGTCGAAAACGTTCTGATAATTTCCTCGGCTCTTCTGGATAAATCCAAAGAGCGGATGGAAACTCAGGTGCTCTTTCTCGCAGAAACGGGCTACTCTTGCAGAATCCGGGAAGGTCGCAATATAAGCGGTACGGATGCTGTCCTCTATCGCAAATCTACGGGTATTTTCCTGACGTTCCGCAGGGGATACCTCCGGAACATTATTCTTGCCTACGGGGGGGACGATATTCAATTCTTGGGTGAAGGCATCGCCTTGCTGGTGATTGAGGATCACCTTTACCAAACTGTCTTTTCCGACACTGAATTTACTGAATCCGAAGGCACCGTCATAGGTCGCCCAAGCCACCAGGTCACCCTGTCCGGCGGTGATGGAGGCCTTCCCCTCCGCATCAGTCTTCACTTGGGTCACCGTGTAGAGCTCGGCATAATTATAGACCTTGAAGGCGATGTCTGCATGAGGAATAGGATTTCCATTCCGGTCTACCACGACCACAGGTGTGGTCTTCACATCGGCATAATTCTCGGTGACGTTGATTTCTGTAAAGCACGCCGTGCGGCTCATCTGGTCTTCCGGTCCGTCGTATTTACCGAAAGCCCGGGTGTGCATCAGAATCGCCCGGGACGCCGGCTGATTGAACCAGGCCAGATTCAGTACCGGTTCGGGTTCGCAGGCGCCTAAGAAATACCATTGGCCATCCACCCAGGCTTCCACCCACGCATGGTTGTCGTCCGTATGTGCCCAACGCGGTGTATAGACCTGGCGGGCAGGGATACCAATTGTGCGGAGGGCAGCCACGGTAAAGGTGGACTCCTCACCGCAACGTCCATATCCCGTTTTCATACTTTGGAGTGGCGTAGAGGTACGTGCATCCGAAGGTTTGTAGGTGACGTATTCGTGGCACCAGTGGTTCACTTCCAGTACGGCCTCCCGCATGGACATTCCTTCGACCCTTTTCTTGAGGGTTTCATAATAGGCCGTACGGAAGGTGTCGAGATGTTCGTTGTTCACACGTACGGGGAGCACAAAGTGCAGCCATTCCCGGTTAGGGATAGTTTTTCCCCAGGGCATTTCCTTTCTGGCGCGTAATGCGCAGGTGGTCTGTGCCACATGATATTCAGGAGCATAATCCGCCACGTCGGGCCAACTCATATAAGCATAAAGGAAGGTCAAGGCCTCCCGGGAAGACCTGTCAGGAGCCAGGTTCAGAGCCTGTTGGGCATAGTCGCATTTCAGAACTTCCTGTCGTTCTTGAAAATCATTTTTTACAGGTTCGGTAATCAGGGGGTTGTTGCAGCCTGTGAGCCAGAAAAGGCCCAGGGTGAGCAGCGGAAGTGTCTTTTTCATATTCGTATCGGGTTTTGTTATTCAAAGGTATGAATTTATTTGTTAGCGACTTTCTCTCCGGCTTTAAAATGACGGAAAACCGAAAGAAAGTAGTCCTTTCATCGGGTTGAAGAGTCAGTTGCCAGGTGGGCATTGCTGTTCTTGAGGAGAAGTGGTTCGCAAAGTCGAAATTCTTTTTTCTTGGAAGGCAACTTCCCGTTGTCGTTTTTTCAGTACATAAGAGGAGCATTGCGGTATGATTTCACGTTTGGGATGCCCTCAGAAGTAGTCTACTTCTATTGGTTAAATGTACATCTTCTCCACTGGAAACAGTACACTTCACAAGGTTACTGCTAGATTTATCTAGGTTACTGCCAGATTTATCTAGGTTACTGCCAGATTTATCTAGGTTACTGCTAGATTTGCCCAGCTCTTCGTCCCATTTTTCGTTCTAAAGGAAGAGGCTGGCTCACCAGCAAAGTTCCGTGGATAAGAACAACTAACGTCCGTCATTATCATGAGGAGCTTCTAATTGTTAGGAATGAGGAGAGAGGAGTTAGGATTTAGCCATTCGGACACAAGCAGGCGACAGCGCAGTTCCCTTCCTTCTCGCTCCGCGTGGAAGTCGACCATGCTGGCACGACTTTCGAACGGAGCAAGAAAGAGAAATTTTCTCTGCCGTAAATCTTTATAGGACAAAAACAACTATCCGATAACCCATTAAATGGATTCGGGGAATTCGCTACTTTTTTTCTTGTTCTCGGATCGTCCTGTTATTCCATGCTCGTTTCTGAAGGACCGGTCGGGTATAAAACAAGATTCTTGGACGAGAGACGCTCTCTCTCATCCAAGAACTTATTTCCCTTTATTTCTGGGCTCCTTTCCAGTCGGGCTTTAAGTAGACAATACCTGAAGTCCGAGAAAAGGCAAAGAGGGCGTCAGATGATCATTCCACGATATTATACCGTTTCCAACTTGTCGTCTTTGATGCGGCTCACCGACAACTTGTCGATTCTTGCTCCGTCCATATCCACGATTTCAATCTGGAATGAATGCCAAGTAAAAGTGGCTCCTGTACGGGGATTCTCTTCCAGCTGGTCCAGACAGAGTCCGGCAACGGTGGTGAAATCATCATGCTGGTATAATTCTTCCTGGTCGAAATACACCAGGAAGTCGTACATCGTGCACAAACCGTCGACGAGCCATTCTTCTTTGTCCTTGCGCTGGATGATATCCGCGTCTTTCTCATTCTTCTCGGCAACAATACCGACCAGGGCCTCCATGATATCCCGCAGACAGATGATACCGATGCAGCAACCGAACTCGTCGTGTACCAATCCACGGCTGATGCCCTGTGACTTCATGGTTTCCAGTACTTTGTAGACACTGGAGTATTCGTAGAAATAGATACTTTCCCGCAGAATCTTCTGCAAGGAGAAGTTGGGTTGGTCGAGGGTCAGAATCAAGTCCTTGAGTGAAACCACACCTTTGATGTGGTCTAGGTCACCGTCGGCTACCGGATACAACTCGTACATGTTTTCAGACAAAATCTTACGGACTTCCTGAGCCGACATCGCGATGTCCAGCCAGGTGAGGTCGTGGCGGTGGGTCATGATCGAACCCACTTTCAGATCGCCCATCAGAAAGACACGTTCCACGATATCCTGTTCCACGGGCTGTACTTCTCCGTCTTCTTTTCCTTCCTGGATAATCGACTTGATTTCATCCTCCGTCACCTTGTTGCTCTTGTTGTGCAATCCCAACAGGTGAAACAAGGAACTCGTGCTCTGTGAAAGTAGCCATACAAATGGCGCTGCGATTCTCGACAGCCAGTACATGGGACGGGAGAGGGTCTTGGCCACGCTCTCAGCCGCATTGATACCGATTTGTTTCGGCAGCAGTTCCCCGAAGACCAGGGTGAGGTAGGTCACGATGACCACAATGACGCCTTGGGCAATCATACCCGCATATTCAGCCGTCACTCCGCAGTCGCTGAGCCAGGCCTTGAACAAAGTGGCAATCTGGTTGCCGGAATAGATACCCGTCAGAATACCGATCAAAGTGATACCGATCTGTACGGTTGATAAAAAACGGTTGGGCTCGTTAGCCAGGTCTAAAGCTTTTTGTGCGGCTTGACTTCCCTTCTTGGCCTCCGTCATGAGTTTGGACTTGCGTGCAGAAATCAAAGCAATTTCAGCCATCGCGAAAACACCGTTGAGTAAAATCAAACCGAGAATAATAAAAATTTCTTCCATATAAGAGTTTAAAATGTCATTCGCTTGTCCTCAGAACAGACCGACAAGCGACTGCAAAAGTACTTAACATTCCTTATACTTCCAATATTGCTACACCTATTTAATATTATATATGGGATTTTATTAAAAAGGTTCATTTTTTAACAAACTCGGGTCCTCTTGAAACGTTAAAAGCAAATTTTGCAAGAAATAAAATAGAAATCAGATGGTTGAATAAGAAAAAAGTTGTAACTTTGCCGCGATTTTGAGTCCGATGGGGCAGAAAAAGCGGAATAAACCTGTTTGATGTTGTTCCCGCCTCCCGGAGTAACCGTTTAATGTATTCATAAAAAATGTACGCAATCGTAGAGATTAACGGTCAGCAGTTCAAGGCAGAAGAGGGCAAGAAACTCTTCGTCAACCACATTCAGAATGCTGAAGGTGGCCAGACTGTTGAATTTGAAAAAGTATTGTTGGTAGACAACAATGGCGAAGTAACTGTAGGTCTTCCTACTGTAGAAGGCGCAAAGGTAGTTTGCGAAG
>SAMEA104404097__coassemble_718_pt1 | contig 31169 bp, 22 predicted proteins | sample SAMEA104404097__metabat2_low_PE_059 | metagenome-assembled genome bin SAMEA104404097 (sample SAMEA104404097) | Balaenoptera acutorostrata | reverse complement strand
TATCTTTCATCTTATATATCAGTATATTACACATACTCCTTTACAATGTCTTCAACTCTGCCCACAAATCCAATTCAACACCGTGGTTGACCATAGAACCAACGTTCACTGGCATAGTGGTGTAACCCATAGAAGAGGCAACCGGACGGTTATAGAGCATGTCGGAAGTCTTACGCATGAAGTATTCGATAGTACCGCCGAGTCGGTTGTTGAACAACTGGAAGTCGAATCCGGTATTGAAACTGTGGGAAGTTTCCCAAGTCAGGTCCTTGTTACCCTTGTGTGCCAAGGAAACAGCGAAGTTTCCGTTGTTGTTCACTACGCGGTACTGGTCCTGGTAAGGATAGAAACCACCGATGTTATCGTTACCTTGAACACCGTAGCTCATCTTGAATTTCAACATGTCCACCCAAAGTGCGTTACTCATGAAGTATTCCTTATTCATCAACCAGCCACCGCCAATTGACCAGAAGTTACCCCAGCGGTTGTCTGGATGGAATCTTGAGGAAGCGTCGCGACGGAAGGATACAGAACCGAAGTATTTGCCATCGTAGCTATACTGTCCACGAGCCAGGATACCTTGTGACATATAGGTATCGGTTGATGAATAGACAGAAGGCTTATTGATCGCATTGTCAATTTCGTCGACATTTGGGTTGAACAGTTTCTCCTTGCTGCCACTGATACCCTGAGTCTTGTATTTGTAGCTCTCGAAACCGGCCATCACGTCCACGTTGTGTTTGCCGAATGCGTTGCTATATTCCAATAAGTACTGCTGGTTGAGGCCGTATGAACGGGTGGAACCTACGTAGATGATACCACCGGTCTCACCGGCATATTGGCCGTAGTAAGCATTGTATTTATTGTTGTAGCGGGTATTGTCGAGGTCATAACCCCAGTTGGCTGTGAATTTCAAACCTTCCCAGATATCCAATTTAGCGAAAGCACGTGCACCGAGAACGTCATAGGTGTATTGCTGCTTGTCCAGTGCCACCATTGAGAGAGGATTGGAATTACCCATGAATGGACGGCCAAGGTCTGGATACTGTCCGGCGCCGAAATCAGGAACCTGGAACCCATGCTGGTCTACCATGATATTCTTGTTGGCATCTCTGACCCACATCGGATAGATCGGAGCCATCATGTTGGCTACCCAGAAGATATTACCACTGGAAGATCCTTCCTGGTCACGTGGAGATCTGTTCTCTGTATTGCTATAAGAAATGTTGGTACCTACGCGTAAACGCTTGTTGACCTGATATTCAGTATTGGCACGCGCCGTGAAACGCTTCAGACCGGAGTTCGGAATAATACCGCTTTCGTCAAGGTAACCTGCAGACATGTAATAGTTGGCACGAGCTGTAGCACCACTGACGCGGACATTATATTCCTGGCGGAGATTGCCATTGTCGAAGATATCATCGTACCAGTTGTCGGGCTGTAACCAGTATTTGTCCTGATAAACATTACCAACTGTTGCGCGAGGATCAATCTTTCCATCGGCAGTGAACAAGGATTCAGCACCGTTCAAGTTATAGATAGGGTAGGCCAGCAAAGCCTCGGTCATCATCCCTGCTTCGGCAGCTTTCTGAGGATCACGTCCCATACCGTTGAATACAGCCTGGTAGAAAGTCTCATAATACTGGTTCGGATTGGTCATGACATCATAGTTGCCAATGGCGCGACGGTTGGTACCCCATTTCGCGTCAACCTCTACTTTAGGCTTTCCTGTTTCAGAGCCTCTCTTTGTCGTAATCAAGATGACACCATTCGCACCACGTGCACCGTACAATGCGTTGGAAGCCGCATCCTTTAACACAGTCATCGTCTCGATATCCTGAGGGTTGATGGTTTCAATACCACCATCAAAAGGAACTCCGTCCACGACGAACAAAGGTTTGTTGCTTGCTGAGATAGAACCGATACCGCGGATTCGGATATTGGCTTCAGCACCTGGGGCACCGTTGGAACTGGTGATCTGTACACCGGCCACCTGACCGGAAAGCGCGTTCGTCACGTTGGAGGTCTGGCGTTCTGTAATCTTTTCACCCTTGATGGTTGCTGCGGAACCGGTGAAGGCGGATTTCTTTGCCTTACCGAAAGCAACGACCATTACTTCATCCAGTGTCTCGGAAGAAAGTTGTAATTCGATGGTCATCTCAGGCTTAATCGACAAAGCCTGGGTCTTCATGCCGATATATGAAATACGCAGTTTCTTTGCGTTTACTGGAAGATTCTTTAAAATAAAGTTTCCTTGATCATCAGTAACCGTTCTAATTTTTGTGTTTTCAACATAAACAGCTGCTCCGACGATTGGAGACCCGTCCTCTTCCGAAGTAACTTTACCCGTTACCTTTTCCATCTGTGCATTGGCAAGCCCGCATCCCATAAATAGACCGGCCGCTAGAAGCATGAATTTTCTTCTCATAGAAATCTAGTTTTAAGGTTAGACAATAGTATATAAGTCTTTTATAAAAGGTTACAGTTGCAAAGATATTATATTTTATTTACAAACAAGCATAAAATCAAAATATTTTATATAAAAACGTAATTAATTTAAGTAAAATAGATATTTGTTGTATTTGTATGTTTTAAATATCCTTTCAAATAGTAATTTCTTTAGCAATAATTCAAATAATCTTGTATAATAAACTTAAAACCCGCCATCCCTTTAGTTTACCCGCCAAGATTCTTTACATCTGTAAGGAAATCAATATATTCTTTCCTTTTCCCTTTTGTCTACTTTGGGCGTACTTGTTACTGTGATTCGTGGAATCTTTAGTCTTGACCCTGTTCTGCGAAGTGCACAAAAAAAGCCGAGATCCAAAAGGACCTCGGCTTTTTGAAATATTTTGCAGCTGATTATTCAGCGTATTCGCTAACGATGAATGCATCGACGTCTGCACCGAACTGACCGACACCAGGAATCTGGTAAGCATGTCCAAAGATAAATGCGTTCTGCTTAGCGTCGAACATTGCAGTCTGACCATCTTCAGAGATAGCTGCAGGGAATGCAAATACACGACCCAACATCTCACCGTTCTGAACGTGATCGTAACCGGTATCGTAAGAAGCTTCAGCATGAGCTACCTTAGACTCACCTACGTTCCAGTAGAAGGTCAACTCAACGCAGCCAGGCAGTGGGCTGAAGGTGTTGAGGCGACCCATACGGCGGCTAGGAGAGTACTGCATGATGACAGCGTCAGGCAGAAGATCGAACAACCAGCTCTGGTACTGACCGATAGCAAAGTCATACCAGTCGTTCTTAGGCTGAGTCATGATGTGCTGGCAGTAAGCTGTACTACCATTGACTGTTGCTGACATCTGTCCGTATGCATTGATGGACATATCAATGGTATTGTTCTCTAAAGTAGCTACAACCAATTGGCCGTCCCAAGTATAAGTACCTTCTGAAGTGACTTCTTCTTTTACCAAAGAAGCTGTGCTATCTGCATTCAATGAAAGCACGCTACCATCTGCAAGCATCCAGTCACCCAATACAGATATCTTGTTGGACTTTACTGCAGTGAACAGACCCTTGTTAGCAAGCTTGCCATCGTTTGCGTAAACGTTGACCGTCATCTTGTCGCCAGCATTCTTATAGGTAATGCTGACCATTGCCGGAGTTTCCCAAGGAGATTCCTCATAAGTGGCAGTGATGACACCTGTTGTCTGATCGTAGCTAACTGCACCAGCGCTCAATACGTTGGCATCGCTAGTAGCAGTGTTGAACATCGTGACGTCACAAATGGTGTCGCCAGCTTCATTCAAAGTGAGGTTGACAGTATATTCTGTACCTCCGGCAGCGGTATACTCGCTTTCCCAAATGCCGAGTTCGAAGTTCCCTGGATAACTTACGCGAGCTTCGTCTTCATCGAAATTGTCGTTACATGAAGCGAATGCAAGGCCCATCATCAAAAGGGATACAACGGTCTTGAAATATAGTTTCATAATTTTTTCTTTTTATTGTTAACTTGATTCAAGTTGGATAACAAGCTGCGCCATCATCTGCAGCGCAGTCTTGTTATCTTATGCTTAAATTATTCTGCTACTGTCCAGTTACGTTCCAGGTTCTTGTTGGCCTGCAAGTCGTTTGCTGGGATTTCCCATACGAAACGCTGGTTGTCTGCAGCAACTTCGAGATTGGTGTAACCTTCCTGTTCGTTGAAGAAGCCAGCAGTCAATGGCTGAGGAGCCATACGCTTGAAGCCGACGTTCCAACGCTTGAGACAGTCAAGACGCTGACCTTCACCGCACATTTCGCGAGCCCATTCGTTCTTGATGTCATGCAAGAGCGCCTTACCTGTGCTCTTCAGTTCAGAAGCGCCACGTGCCTGACGGAGTGCGTTCAAGTATTCGAGACCTGTACCATCCTTACGGAACTGAGCTTCAGCAGCGACGAGGTAGAATTCAGCTACACGGAACACCTTTACCATATTGTAGAAGTCGGTTGGCTGGTCCTTGAGGGATTCGTTACCCGGGAACTTTCTTAAGATATAAGCATTGTCGTCTCTGATATCCCCTGATGCAGCACCGGTCTGTTCGAAGAATACCATCTTACGATAGTCCTCTTCTTCGTAAAGATTGATCAAGCCTTGAGTAGGCAAGTACTGAGGGTCGAACATTTCCAACTGTGGAGAGAAAGACATGAAGATGCCATAGACACCTACACGTTCCTCGAGGGTCTGGATAGGCTGGTAGATGATTTCCTGGCCTTCATCGAGTTCCCACATGTAGGCAAAGTCATTTACGTCGTCGTAAAGTGGATAAGCGTCGATCAAGGTTTTGGAAGCCTCGATAGCCTTGTCGTAGTCCTGAGTTTCCAAGCTTACGCGAGCTTCGAGAGCAAGTACTGCGTTGTAGTTAGGCTTTGAGTAGTCATAATCTTCCTTGTTGTCGAAATATTCCTTAGCCTTTGCGATATCTTCCTTGATGAAATCGTATGTCTGAGCCAGTGTAGCACGGCTTGGCTTTGCGTTGACATCCACTCCCTTGCAGATTGGAAGACCCTTCTCGTTTGCTGCGGTCTCTGGATCGTAGTTCTTGCAATAGTGGTTCACCATGTTGGCATAAGCGAAGGCACGAGCGAAATAGGCTGTAGCCTTGTATTCTCTGAGTAAGAGAGAATCCTGTGAGATACCCTTTACGTCAACTTTGTCGATGTTGGTGATCACATTGTTGGCGTTGGCAATCAAGTTGTAGCTGCCGTTCCAAACACCGTCACCATCGAACTGAGTGTTGGTGAAAGTCCAAGCGTAAACCTGGTTGTAGGCAGTACCTTTGTTTACCAGGTTGAACAGGTCACCCTGAGTTTCTGAAACACCGATGCTGCCGGCAGAGACACCACGGAGCACAGCCAACAGACCTGTGTTGTAGGACGTTGCGTCCTTAATCGTCTGCCAGGATTCTTCAATTGGCAAACTGGTTTCAGGAAACTGATCGAGCTCGCAAGAGGTCAGCGCAGGAGCTACCATTGCAGAGCACAATATAGTTTTCAATATATATTTGTTCATTGATTCTTTGTTTTAAAATTTACATTTTAGGAACGTCCCTGTTGGGAGAGAATTCCTTGTCATAATGTATTTGCTTTAGAAGGTTACTTCTACGCCCAATGAGAACTGACGAGTTGATGGGAAGTTACCCAAAGCGATGTTGGAGTCCACTTCAGGATCAGCGCCTTCGTACTGAGTAACGGTAAAGATGTTACGGCCAGTGAAGCTCAGACGAACGTTCTGGAAGAAATGAGTAGCTCTCATCCAATGTTCTGGAAGATCGTATGCTACAGTCAAGTTCTTCAAACGCAAGAATGAAGCATTCTGAAGTACGTGGGTGTCGAACTGAGTTTCATACTGCAAACCTGGGAGGTTAGCCAAGTCACCTGGCTTCTTCCAGATGTTGAGCATGTCTCTATCCTGGTTGTAGCCGTTGCGAGCGTTACCTGCAGATGCAGCGAAGAAGTAGTCATTGTTTACCAACCACTTGTCGAGCATGTAGGAGAAGTCGGCTGCGATAGAGAAACCCTTCCAGCCAGCCTGGAGACCGAAACCACCAGAATGTGGGTTGAAACGTTCCTTACCAGTGCTCTGATAGAGATCATCGCTATAAGTCTTAGTCATGGTTTCTGGATTGAAATCGTGACCAGCCTTACCATTGTGACCGACCTTGTACCACATTGGTGCACCGTCGTTCTTGTCGACACCGGCATAGATTGGCATATAGTACATCAAGCTTTCACCTACGGTATAGTTCAACAAAGAACCGAGCATAGGCCATTCCTTCAAGTCGTAGAACAATTTATCAATCTTGTTCTTGTTGAAAGAATAGTTAGCATATAAGCTCAAATAGCTGTCGCGAGTACGGAAGACATCGTAGCTGAGTTCAAGTTCAACACCACGGTTGGACATCTCGCCGACGTTGACTGTCTGGCTGCCGAAACCTGTAGTTGCAGGGAGGGGCACATCCATCAACATGTCAAGGGTCTTACGGTGGTAGACATTCAAATCTACGTTGACGCGGTTGAATACGCGTGCGCTGAAACCGAAGTTGGTCTGGATCTGCTTTTCCCAACCGAGCAATTCGTTAGCTGGCTGACCGATCACCCAGCCGGCATTGTTGTTGTAACGAGTTGTACCGATCAAACCGAGGCTGTTGTAGTTACCAATTTCAGAGTTACCGGTAGTACCTACGCTCAATTTAAACTTCAAGTCGTTCAACCAAGTTCTAGTAGAAGCCATGAAGTCTTCAGAAAGTGTGCTCCACAAGAAACCACCACTATAGAAATTAGCACCGCGGTTCTGGGCACCGAATCGTGAACTCTGGTCATTACGAACGGTGAAGTTGAAGAAGTACTTGTTCATCAAAGAGTAGTCAACACGACCGAAGAAAGACAAGTACTGATATTCAGAGGAGCTATAAGAAGGCTTCTTACCTTCAGTCACGTTACCCATAGTCGGGAGACGGTCATCGGTAGTACCGATACCCTGAACGCCTAAGCTCTTGCTGTTACCCTTGATACCTTCCTGACCTGCGAGGAGAGTGATCTCGTGGTTCTGGCCGATGTTGAACTTGTATTCAGCGGTATTGGTGATAGTCCACATGGAAGAGCGGCCATGGCCTTCGTAAGCCCAACCCTGGTCTGCACCTGGCATGCTTGGCAACATGTTCTGGCTTTCACGGGAGTCGGAAGCATAGAGACCCAACTGAGAACGGAGTGTCAAGCCCTTGATAGGAACAATCTGAGCGTAAGCCACACCGTTATAGATAATGTCGTTGGTGTTACCCAGACGTAAGTGCTGCAAGTACTGGAAGTCGTAGTCGTTCTTACCATAGATCATGTGCTTCTTAGCCATTTCTGGATCATATGGGTCCCAGTAAGCTGGTGACATGTAAGAAGAGGTGATAGAGTTCAAAGTACTAGCACCGTTACCGGAGTTAGACCATTCGTCTGCGTTACGGTCGGTATAAGTTACGTTCTGCTTGATACCGAAAGTCAACCAATCTTTGGGTTTAGTGTCTAAGTTGGTACGGAGAGTGTAACGGTCGAAGTGGGAAACACCAGTCAAAGAGTTCTGCTTCATGTAAGATGCAGATACATAATAAGTCGTGTTGCCGGAACCGCCACGGAGAGAGAAGTCCGTATTGTACATCGGAGCAGCATTGTCAAAGTAATATCTCTGCCAGTCAGTGTTTGCTCCGTGAAGTTTATATTCTTTATATTTGTCGATCTGGATGATACCGTTCTCCAACTGGAACTGAAGCAATTCGTCAGCGTTCATCGGATCACCGATGCCGTTGGCCAACTGGCTCCAACCTACACGCTGGGAGATGGAGATCTGTGCTTTTTCGTTAGCGCGACCCTTCTTGGTTGTCACGTAGATAACACCGTTAGCGGCACGTGAACCGTAGATAGAAGTTGCGGAAGCATCCTTCAAAGTAGTTACACTCTCGATATCTCGGTCGTTCAACATGGACAACATGGCAGTTGAAGCAGGAGAACCATCGATCACCAACAATGGAGTAGAGCTGGCACCTAAAGAACCCAGACCACGCAAACGGATGGATGTATTGTTGATATCACCGATATCACCGGAGTTGTTGAAAATCTGCAAACCGGAAACCTTACCCTGGAGGGCATCGGCGATGTTTGGCATTGGCTTGTCTGAGAGTGATTCACCACCCACCTTGGCTACTGAACCGACAACAGTACCTAATTTACGGGCTGTACCATAACCGATGACTACAGCTTCCTCGAGCACGTTGTTGTCTTTCAATACGACCTTGACATTGCTGGCGATGCTCACTTTCTGAGAATCGTAGCCGATATAAGATACTTGAAGGGTCTTTGCTGATGCGGGAACGTCAGTCAAAGTAAACTTACCGTTGTCATCAGTCATAGTTACCTTCTGAACGCCGTCCACGCGTACTGTTGCACCGATCAATGGATTGCCGTCTGCATCCAAAACCTGGCCAGTCACACGCTTCTGAGCAGAAGCTACACCTGCTGTCATCAGCATAGCAGCTCCTAAAAGCACTAACTTTTTGTTCATAATAAAACTATTTAATTAAACATTCATATAAAATCGTCTAGTTGCCCATTCTATGTCAAATGGGGAAGCCTTGCGTTAACTGTAGGATGGTCGGGATTCAACTCCTCTCCTTGCAATTGAAGTTTGATTTTTACTCGTTTGCGTTATTTTCAAACTTTTTACGAAAGTATTCAACTTGCAAAAGTAGGTTTTTATTTTAAAATAGCAAATAAAAGTATACTTTTTTACCAAAAAGAAATAGCAATATGCCTCAAAAGCGATGGTTTTATGTGTTAAATGAGCGGAAATGTTTTTTGTTAGCAGACAAAAGATAGTTTTGAATGAATTTTAAGCATTCAAAATATGTTTATAAACATAAAAACATAATGTATATTCATCTGTATATTCTTTTGGTATTAATTTAAAGTAATGGGATTGTTTACTCTAAATAGTTCAAAGTCAGGGATATGTCAATTTATTCTCGACTACCATAGGGACTTTCCGATTTCTTTAAAAAGATTTAAAGTTCGGAAACATAAAAATCTTTCGAGAAAAGTTAATTTCTTTCATCTTGTAGGGATTTATCAAAATCTTGTTTTTATTTTGCAAGAGATAAAAGGAAATGATTTTGACTAAACATATCAAACAGGCGTTCACCATGATTTTGTTTACGCTGTTAGGCATAGGTCTGATGGTGTGGATTTATCGTGGTTTTGATTTTTCTCCTTTAGGACATGTGTTTTCGATACGTGGCAACTACCTATGGATTGTGCTGTCCCTATTGGTGGGGATAGCGGCGAATATTTTCCGTTCTCTGCGATGGAGGATGTTGCTGATCAGTGCGGGTATTCCAATCAAGCGGCGCAGGGCCATAGAGCTGGTTTTCATCTCTTATCTGATCAATAGTATTACCCCTCGTCTCGGAGAGCTGACCCGTTCTCTGCTGGTGCGCCGTGGCGATGCTGCGCTTTCGGCCAAGGCTTTCGGTACGGTGGTCATCGAGAAACTGGCCGATGTCCTCTGTTTGGTGGTGGTGGTGGCCATCTCCGTCATCTTACGTTGGGACGACACGGTGATCCTGGTTCACCGTTCGGCATCGAAACTCACGACTGATGCATCGTCTGCAGTGCTGTATTTTATTATAGGAGGTGTCTTCCTTCTGGCCTTCATCTTTGTCTGGTCGAAGGTTGACAAATTACGTCAGCTGATACATAGTCTTTGGGAAGGTATCCTGGCTATCCTGCATCTGGAGAGTTCTATAGGTTTTGTCGGACTGTGCGGAGGCATCTGGTTGTGTAATTTCCTACAGCTGTATCTGCTGGTACCCTGTTTCGAGGAGTTGGCCAATTTGAATGTCATCGACTCGTTTTATCTCTTTGCAGCAGCCAGCATTGGGGTTCTTTTACCGACTCCGGGCGGGGCAGGACCTTGGCATTTCGTGATTGTAAAGACTTTGACCGGTGTATTTGCCGTGCATGGTGCGGTCGCGAAATTATTTGCGCTGGTGACCCATGGGTTGAAGACGGCTTTGGTCATGCTTCTGGGTTTGTTGGCTTATCTGACATTCTATTGGGAAATCTGGAACAAGGCCCGGCAAAGGAGAAGAGAGCGGAAAATATGAACAGATTGTATTTTCTGAATTGTTAATTATATACAAATAGAATTTGGAAATTAGTTGATTGTGTATTACCTTTACATTGCAAGGTGGTAGGGAGAGTGGCTGACTCTTTTTACCACTTTTTTTGTATGTTTTTTCGTCAAAATCTAGCTCAGACTTAGAAAAAAATAAGTAAGACCTAGATTTTTCTAAGTCTTACCTAAATATTTCTGTGAGTAACCTGGAGGATGCTCGCGGTATTGGGAAATCCGAACCTTAATTTAATATAAAAGTTCAAATGTTCAAAAAGTCGGTCGGATTACAAAGCCTGCTCATTTTCCGAACCTTTAAATGTGTGTACAGGTTGCTTTTCGGTTCTAGGCAAGACCTGGAACCTGGAGCGAAAAAGGGCTTTTCCGGAATCCTCCTTGGTCCGGTCATGACCTAGGCCGTCTTCTTCGACGTGGTGTAGAGATACCGCCAACACCTCCTTCTGGACTGTCAGGAGACCTGGAATCTCCTTCGCCTCTTCTTCTCTTCTCCTCAGGAAAGAATCTGATAGATGGCCATCCAATGGAAGAAGGCACCCAAAAGTACAAAGATATGCCAGATGCCGTGGAAATAATGGCGTCCGTCGTGTGCAAAGAAATACGTTCCTCCGGTATAGGCCACGCCTTCCAGAAGGATATAGACCAAGGCCAAAGTAGAGAGTTTGGTAAATACAGGCTCAGCGATGAACACCACCGACCAACCCATGATGAGATAAATCATCAGTGAGAGACGTGGGTATTTGTTGATGGCGGTGATTTTATAGCAGGCGCCGGCGATGACCGTGGCCCAAAGTAGTCCGAAAATAGTCCATCCCAAGGCTCCTCCAACCACTCCGATACAGATGGGCGTATAGGAAGCGGCAATCATGATATAGATGCCGATATGGTCGAATATCCTCATGATCTGTTTGCCGCGTCCCGGTAGCCACCAATGGTAGATGGTGCTGGCTGCGAACATGATGAGCATACCACAAGTGAAGAAGGTGACGCCAAAGGCGTTTTTCCATCCCGAACTATAGCCTAGGTCCAGTATAATCCATGCAAATCCTAGGGTGAGCAGTACACCGAGTAAGTGAGTGACTGTGTTAAACACTTCTTCTTTAGTGCGTTTCTTGATTTTTCCCATAATGGGGGCAAAGTTAGACAATAGTCTATGACTTAGGCCGTGTGAAAAGCTAATTAGTATTAATATGGTCCTTTCGGGGCCGGAATTCCAGTGGGATACGTGGCGGACACGGGCTGTCCGGATTTGATAGGCGTAAATTGATGGGCCTGAAATTCTTAGTGGTCCTTCTTTTGTCGTAGATGATATCTGGACCGTGCCCCTCACCGGCGTGAGGTTATCCGATCTGTATCTGTTTTTCCTTTACGGTGAGCGTCTTTTGATGGTCCATCCTCCGGTTTGACGCCTTCTTTTACCTAAGCCTTTGAAAATTAGTGTTTCGTTTTGTGAGGCGGGCGTCTTGTCGTATCTTTGCGGTAGAATTTGAAAAATTATGAATGTAAGAATAGAACCATCCTGGGCCTCACGTTTGCAAAGCGAGTTTGCTGACCCTTATTTTAAGACATTGACTGATTTTGTACGTTCTGAATACAAGGCAGGTACCTGTTATCCTCCAGCGAGCCAGATTTTCAATGCTTTCGACCTATGTCCTTTCGATAAGGTGAAAGTGGTCATCGTGGGACAAGATCCCTATCATGAGCCCGGACAGGCTGAGGGACTTTGTTTCTCTGTGGCCGACGGAGTGCAGTTTCCCCCTTCCTTGCAGAACATCTTTAAGGAGATCAGTGGCGACCTGGGGCGTCCGATGCCGACTACAGGTAGTTTGCGGCGTTGGGCGGAACAAGGGGTACTGCTGCTCAACGCGACTTTGACTGTCCGTGCTCACCAGGCGGGTTCCCATCAGGGCCGTGGATGGGAAAGGTTTACCGATGCTGTGATCTCCCGACTGGCGAATGAACGGGAACATCTGGTCTTCATTCTTTGGGGCAGTTATGCGCAGAAGAAAGGGCTGGTGGTGGACCGTACCCGACATCTGGTACTGAGTTCGGCTCATCCATCTCCATTGTCGGCTTACCGGGGATTTTTCGGTAACCATCATTTTACGTTGGCCAACGATTATCTCAAGAAACACGGTGAGACCCCCATCTTGTGGTAGTGCGCGGGTAGGAGAAGATCAAGAGGGGGATGGGACCTGCAAAGATATCCAGTATACCGGAGATTTTGCGCTCTGAACAGGGTACTGTTCCTCCTTTCACCTCTGTCTTGGGTATATGGATTAATAGACATTTTGACATTAGCAATTAAAATATAGACAATAATATAATATGAGTAATCAACAACTAGATCAGCAGACGAAGGAAGACCGCAAAAAACAGTTGTCCCGCTTGATTCTTCAGGTAGGGGATGTGCTGGTATCGCCAGATATCCTGACGGAGTGTTTCTGCTGCGATTTGGACGCCTGCGGTGGGGCTTGTTGCATCGAAGGGGATGCAGGAGCACCTTTATCCCTGGATGAGGTCGGTGAACTGGAGAATGTGCTGGATGAAGTCTGGCCCGATCTCAGTGCGAGTGCCCAAAGCATTATAGATAAACAGGGGGTGGCCTATACCGATGAAGATGGTGACCTGGTGACGAGCATTGTCCATGGCAAGGATTGTGTCTTCACCTGCTACTCACCAGAAGGCTGTTGCTACTGTGCCACGGACAAGGCTTTCCGTGAAGGTCGCACTTCCTGGTGCAAACCGATATCCTGTTATCTTTATCCGATACGTGAGAAAAAACTCAGTGGCGGTTTGTCTGCGTTGAATTATCACCGGTGGAGTGTGTGTGAGGCTGCGGTGAAGAAAGGCCGTGAATTGCATCTGCCGATTTATAAATTTCTGAAGGACCCTCTGATCCGCCGTTTCGGTGAGGACTGGTATCATGAGCTTGAAGAAGTGGTGGCCCAGTTGAAAGCGGACGGTTATCTGGAATGATGATACTGGTAGATAGGGTAAGGGAAGGACTTGGTTAAGTTGAGGCGGATTGTCCCGCTGATTGTCTATTCGTAGTCCTTTTTCCGTTGCTCCCTGATTCGCTTTTCTGGTTTTGGGGGACATTGAAAGGATGAGGTCTTACGCTATTGAGAAGAATAAAAAATAACCTAGATAAAGACGGCTATTTCATGGCCGTCTTTTCTTTTACAAAATGTTCTTTCTTTTTTTGAATAGTCATGATAAGTTTGATTCAGAATGCTTATCTTTGTTGAATAGGATGCAAAAAACTTAATATCATAAGTCTAAAAATTATTTATATGATGAGGAAAATCACAACTTTATTGCTCTTTTGTGTGGTGGCTTTCATGGGATATGCCGATCCTGTTTCGAAAAGTGCCGCTCTGCAGACCGCAAAAGATTATTTGCAGAAGCAACGTGTTACCCGTGGTCAGGGTTCACCCGCTTCAGAATTGGTGTTGGCTTACGAATGTATGCCGAAGTCTGCACGTAGTTTAGGCGTGACCACTCCGCTTTACTATGTTTTTAATAATGGTCAGGATGGAGGTTTTGTGGTTGTAGCCGGAGACGACGCTATGACGCCTGTTCTCGGCTATGTGGACCAGGGAACTTTTGAAATCAGTAAGGTTCATGAGAATCTTAAATGGTGGTTGCAGGCCATGGAGGCTACGATGCTCACTGTGGTTAAGTCTGGAATTTCCGAACCCTTGCCACAAGTGACCGATGCCGATCTACAATCAGCCGTGGTGCCATTGGTTCAGGTGAACTGGGGACAGGGAAAACCCTACAATGATGCCTGTCCGTTCGATTCTGTACATGATAGCCGTTCATTGGTGGGGTGTACGGCAGTCGCTATGGCCCAAGTGCTCAGCAAGTGGAAATTTCCACAGGCTGCTACCGGAACCGTGGATTACATCACGCCCAAACATAAACTTCACCTCCAGGAGAATCTGTCTACCTTGACTTATGATTGGGACAAGATGTTGCCTTCCTATGCTCAAAATAACGGAACTCCGGAGGAGAGAGCCGCTGTAGCCAACCTAATGTATGCCTGTGGATTGTCTATGGGGATGGATTATTGTGCGATTGCTTCTGGAGCATTTTTGAAATCATCCTTGTTTGAGCAGCATTTTGGTTTAGCGCCGACGTGTAACGATGTGGAACGTCTGTATTTTACCCGTGCTGAATGGGACCACCTCATCAAGTCGGAACTTTCAGCTGGTCGCCCGGTGGTGTATAACGGTTATTCCAAAATTGCCGGACATTCCTTCGTTTGTGACGGCTACAATGCAGATGGCCTGTTTCATATCAACTGGGGATGGGATGGTTCCCTGAACGGTTATTTTGCCTTGGCTGAGCTCAATACAGCCGTTGAATACGCCGGAGCTCCGACCGAGACTGAAGGTAATTTCAACTTGGACCAGAGTGTGGTTTATGGTATTCAGCCTGCCCAGTCAACCACAGAGAGTGCTGGTAAAATGTTGTATTTTACCCATATGAAAGATATCGAGGCCATTTCCCGCTTTAATGTTAAGGTAACCCTGGTCTCAGTGCGTGCTGATGGCAATGGTTTCAACGGAACCTTTGGGTTAGGTATTTATGACAAAAATAATGAATTCATGGGTTGTGTGGGTAATACACAGAATATTTCTCTTCAACCGGGATATTTCTATAACGAATTTCAGTTAGGAGGTAAACTTCCAGCTTCATTGGAAGATGGCACTTATACCTTACGTCCGGTCTTTTTACTTTCAAATGGTCACTATGAACCGATGCGTGGTCGCAAGGGCAGTGGTTATGTCAATCATCTGACCATGACCGTGAATAAGAACCGCGTGGTCTTGAACCAGCCTGAACTGGTGGATGCGAAGTTGACCCTGGTCAGTGCAAAACCGGTAGCCGACAAGGTATATGCGGGTATGAAAAACGTTCTGGAGGTGGTGCTCCGTAATGACGGTGCCATGTATAACGGTCCTGTGACCTTGATTCGTAAGGATGCGGATAAGTATTACTACGTCTATGACAATAACTACATCATTGAGACAGGAGAGGAATTGATCATTCGTGCGAAGGTGACGGCACCTGAAGGGGTGGATACGGATTCCCTGCAGGTATGGATTGCTGAAAGCGATGATGACTTTTATTATACGAATGGTTATTATGAGAAAGTGGTTGGGGATTTCAGTTACCAGTTGACTAAGGTTACTCCGGGTGCTCCTAAAATTTCGGTGAAGAAATTCATTCTCGATAAGAAAACGGTCCATTATGAGGATTCCCTTCATATTGCAGTTAACCTGGTCAATACCGGCGGATTCTATGGTGGTGATTTCTATGGCTTTATTTTCCCGGGAAATGGTGGCTCCAGTCTCGGCAGCGGGAAAAAGCTGATTGCTATGGATAAGGGGGATACCTTGAGTTTTGAACTTCAAGTGCCCGTTGCTAATTTGTCGGTCGGTGGTTATTTCCTTTTACCTTATATTTCGTATGGTGGACAATTTGTGGAACTGACTTCCACCCGTTTCCATTTTAGCAAGACCCTCGAGGATTCTTTCAATATTTCCAATAAGGAAGGTTACGATGTCTATTGTGTCGACTATGCCTTTGAAGTTCCTGTAGGGGTTGCCGGTGGTGTGGTTACGGCAGCAGATACTACCGGATTGGAGATAGATTATCGTTATCAGTCCGGTGACACCATTCCGGCTAATACCGCTGTCATTCTTAAAGCTGATACCCGCAAGACCTATAAGTATGCTATCGTTGACAGTGACGAAGCTGCTCCAGCGGACAATCTGCTGACCAATGCTACCGATGAGAAGGGATTCACTTATGCAGGTGAGGGCGATTTCGTCTATTATCGGTTCACGTACCTGGAAAAGGGAGAGCACTATGGTTTCTATGTTGCTCCGAAGGAGGGAAAACCTTATCGTCTTCCGGTGGATAAGTGCTATCTGGCTTTACCTAAGGAAAAGGCGAACCTGAATGGTTATGCTTTCGATGGCTTTGAGACAGCTGTAGAGGAAGTACAGATGGATTCCTCTTTTGATAGCGGGACTGTTCAGATCTATACTCCTGCAGGCGTCAGAATATCGGCTACCTTCCATCAGCTTCCGAAAGGCATTTATATTGTCAATGGCAAGAAGGTGATGAAGTAAACTGAGGGTTTGATACTAAAAAGAGAGGCATTCACATCGTGTGAATGCCTCTCTTTTGGGTTATAGGGAGACTCCTCTGGTTACTGGGCCAGAAGTTCCTTTACCTTTGTAGAAATAGCCTTGCCGTCTGCCTTTCCTGCCAGTTTCTTGCTGGCAACACCCATGACCTTGCCCATTTCCTTAGGACTGGTTGCACCGACTTCAGCGATGATTTCCTTTAATGCGGCTTCCAGTTCTTCTGCTGTGAGCTGCTTTGGCAAATATTCCTCAATGACCGCAGCCTGTGTAGCCTCTTCCTCGGCCAGGTCAGGACGGTTCTGTTCGGTATAGAGCGCTGCGGTATCACGACCCTGTTTAGCGAGTTTTGCAATGATCTTCAGTGCAGCATCGTCGGTCAGTGTATCATTAGCTCCGGGAGCAGTTTTAGCTTCGAGAAAATATTTTTTGATATTGCGGAGTGCTTCGAGGCGCACTTTGTCCTTTGCCTTCATGGCAGCAACGATGTCTTTGCTGACTTGTTCAAAAAGATCCATAATGTTTCTGTATTTTGATTTATTAATGTTGAACCTGTTGTGGTTTTGCCCAACGGGTTCAATTCTTGTTTTGGGTTATTTCTTTAATTTTATCGAAATCTGATTTTGCTCTGGTGTAGGTCGGTGTCTTTTCAACCAGATCGATGGCCTCTATATTTTCCAGGTCTTCCAGTTCAAAGAGATGGATACGTCGAGGAGCTTTGACCTTCACGTTCTGTTCCTTTCCATAGGCATTTTCTCTGCGGAGCACCTTTCGGATATCATCTTCAGAGAAGACGACGATATTTTCTTTTTCCTTGAAATCGTGAATGCCGAAACCTGAAGCCAATATGGTGATTTTCACCTTCTCTCCCAAACTGTCATCCGTGGTGATACCGTATTTTGTCTCGATGTATTTGTCTTCAAAATTCTCCATGAACGCGTGGATATCGTTCATCTCATAGACCATCAGCGCGTTCTGGGTACTGGTTGTGATGGACATCAGTATCTTTTTGGATTTGAAGATATCACGGTTGTTGATCAATGGAGAGTTGAGGGCGTCACCGATGGCTTTGGCAACACGGTTGTCGCCTTCCGCATAGCCGGTCGACATGATGGCCACGCCTCCGTCATGTAAAGTGGTATGGACATCTCTGAAGTCGAGAATCATGGTTCCGTGCATAGTGATGATGTCCACGATACTCTTTACCGCGATTGTCAAGGTGTCATCGGCCTTTTTGAAGGCCTCAGTCAGTGGGAAGTTCTGGTAAATCTCGCGAAGCCGTTCATTGTTGATGACCAGCAGTGCATCGACGTTTTTAGACAATTCTTCTACGCCATCCAGGGCCTTGTCGATCTTTCTCATTCCTTCGAATAGGAAGGGGATCGTAACGATACCGATGGTCAGAATATTTTTGGCTTTGGCTTCTCTGGCTATCACCGGTGCGGCTCCAGTACCGGTGCCGCCACCCATACCTGCGGTGACAAACACCATCTTGATGTCGTCTGTGAGGTTTTCTCTGATTTGTGCTAGACTTTCCTCAGCGAGGGCTTCACCGATTTCGGGTTTTCCACCGGCTCCTAGTCCATCATCCCCTAATTGTAACTGATTGGGTACAGGGGAAGTTTCCAATGCTTTGGAATCCGTGTTGCAGACCAGATAGTTCACCCCACAGATATTTCCTTCGCGGTACATATGTGCCACGGCATTGTCGCCGCCTCCGCCGACCCCGATTACTTTTATGATTGATGGTTTGCTGGAATCAATCAGATTGACCAATAAATCGTCCATATTCTATGCTATTTTCTTTTTCTTTCAGCTGTTCTTCCTGTGACTAGGGAGAGATTTACCGCGATAAGCTTCTCTGCTTTTGGGCATTAAGCCTTGGCTTTTCCACGGGAGATTTCCTCTATGGAAAAAAGGAAAAATTAAAGAGGTCCTACAGGACTATTTCCTGGTTAGACTTCTTTAATTTATGAGGTAATCATAACGGGATACCGTTATAGGGATTTCTTATGCAAAATTGATCACTGTGCTGGCAGCGGAATCGTCTGTCTCTGACTCGATCTCGATAGGGAAGTTGCCCTGGGCTTTGTTCTTGATTTCCGCCAGCTGTTCTTTGCTTCGGCGATAGGTCGGAGTCATTTCGATGACGGAGATGACTTCCTCGTTATCCAGATCGTCTAGACCGAAAAGATACAGACGGGGACGGCGTCTTTGTCCGCTCTTTTTATCGCTCGGACCGTAATACTGTCCACGGCGGTCTTCATTTTCTTCCTGACGTTCCGCCTCTTTCTGCTTGTTGATCTCTTCATCCTGGGCCTGCTTGTCTTTCATACCCGGAACGGTAGTAATTCCGAAACCGGTTGCCAGAATGGTGATCTTCACGCGTTTCTCCAACGTTGGATCTGTCGACAATCCCCACTTTGTCTCCACATCGTCGTGGAACTGGGACATGAATTCATGTACCTCGTTCATTTCTTCCATCATCAGCAAGTCGCCTTCTTTTTCTGCGCAGAATGAGATGGAGAGCAATACCTTCTTAGAATTAAAGATATCGTTATTGTTGAGCAAAGGAGAATGAAGGGCATCTTCAATAGCCTTGGTCACACGGTTTTCACCTTCACCGAAACCGGTGGACATGATGGCTACACCACCGTCCTTCAGTACGGTGCAGACGTCACGGAAGTCAAGGTTGATGATTCCATGCATGGTGATGATCTCGGCAATACTTCTCGCTGCGACGGACAAGGTGTTGTCGGCTTTCTCAAAGGCACTGAGTACATTCAGGTCGGGATAAATCTCACGGAGCCGTTCGTTGTTGATGACGAGCAAGGCATCCACGTGCTTGGAGATTTCCTCCACACCATCGAGTGCCTGGTCGATTTTCTTGTTTCCTTCGAACAGGAAGGGAATGGTGACGATACCGACGGTCAGAATACCCATGTTCTTGGCTTCGCGGGCAATGACCGGCGCAGCGCCCGTACCGGTACCACCACCCATTCCGGCAGTGATGAAGACCATCTTGGTACCGTCGTCGAGCATTCTTTTAATATCTTCCACACTCTCTTCTGCTGCTTCGCGAGCACGTGCCGGACGGTTACCGGCACCCAGACCTTCTTTTCCCAACTGCAAACGCACGGGAACAGGGGAGTCGCAAAGGGCTTTTGAGTCGGTATTACAGAGAACGAAGTTCACATCATGAATGCCTTCTCTGTACATATGATTGACCGCGTTACCACCGCCACCACCAACACCAATGACTTTGATGATTGAAGGGGTAGTAGAGGGTACGCCCATATCTATTAAGAGGTCGTTGTTTTCTTCTGACATTTCGTTTACACTTTAAAAGTTCTACTTTCCTTCAATTTCTTATTTGTCTGGATCGATGTCGTCGTCATCCGACACCATCTTTGTGGCAAAGGATTTCATTTTTCTGACCAGTTTGGACCAGGTTCCTTTCTTGGGCTTCTTAGGTTCTTCTGGTTCTTCCGGTTCCTCTGGTTCTTCCGGTTCTGGTTGTGGAGGAACAGGAGGAGTTGGGGGAACTTCATTTCCTGCGGGTTGGGCTGGATTGTTGTTGGCCGGATTTTGAACTTTTGGAGCTTCGGCTGTAGTTTCGTTGCCAAATAAATCGGGGATATCGCTACCCAGTTCGCCACCGCAGCAGTTGAATTCTCCCTTGTCGATAATGGCTAAAGCGGTATTGAAAGAGCCATCTTTGTTGAAGTCGTTATTGCTGGAGCGGGTCTGCATCTTCAGGCCACCTTTGGTCACGAAACGCAGTTTCTCGAAGCGGGTATGTTCCTTGAAGGCCTTCTCGATATTCTTCATGTTGGCAGCGCCACCGGTCACGACAATACCACCAATCAGCTGACTCTCATCATATTTGGAGAGTTCTATCTGGTGAGCGATGTTACGGATGATTTCTTCCATTCGTGCTTCAACCAATCCTGCGAATTCTTCGAATTTTACGAGACGTCCGTCTTTCAGTTTGACAGGATTCTGGTTTTCCAGTTCACCTTCGTAAATCGCAGCACCGTATTGCAGTTTCAGACTCTCTGCCTCTGCATCCTCAATCTGCAAAGAGGTGATGTCGCGGTTGACATTGGCACTTCCGAGAGGAATCACGGCGAAATGACGGAGCAGGTTGTTCTTGAATACTGCGACAGAAGTGGTTTCTGATCCCATGTCGACGAAGACACAGCCTGAACGTTTCTCTGATTCGGACAACATATTGTCCGATAAGGTAAGGACACTGATCGGTGTATCCGCAATCTTCAGACCGGCGTTACGGAAACAGGTATCGATGTCTTCGCGGAGTGAGGCGTTGCCCACAATGTTCAGATAATGGCCTTCCACATTCTCTGACTGGATGCCAATCGGATCGATCGGAAATTGAGTGCCGATCTTGAACTCCTGGGGGACGACTTCGAAAATATCTCTTTCTTGAGTCGCCGACGACATGTTTTCGTTGAGCATATCGTCTACCAGCTCTTGAGAGATAATCATCTTCTCAGGGAAATGACGGGAAACCGTATTACCTACAGTATGCATTCCCATACCACCGATACCTACATAGGTATAGCTGATAGACTTTTTGAGTGATTTTTCTAATTTTTCTTTTATGTTGAGGATACATTGCTTCATCTTGGTCACATTATTGATGCGACCTTTCCGAATGAATGTTCCAGAGGGTTCTTGTGCGTAAGCCAAAACTCGAATGGCACCATCCGGTTGCTTACGGCCTGCTACGGCGGTTATTTTCGATGAACCTAGCACGATAGCCACGTAGAAGTTGTCTTCTCCTGCCATATTTTGTTGTTTTTTTGATTTTCTGTTATTTCTTTCTCCATCCAGGAGAAACCGTCTGTCAAAGCCTTTACGGTTGCTTATCTTTTCTTGCAGACAATCTGGTGATTGTAGCCAAGGTCGATTTCCTTATAAGTGTTCCAACCCACCTCCGGCATCACTTTTTCGTAGAAGGCTTTTAGATTGTTGAACTTTCTGACAAGACTGTCACTGGTCCCGAGATGAATGGTCATGTTGCCGCCCACCCGCGTAATGAGGTCTATATGACGGTTGGGCTTCACGTCAATCTGGGTGATCTGGTCGTTCCAAAACGAATGATCTCTTAGATACAGTCCCAGACCGATCAGGTCATCGTGGATGACGATGGAGTCGATTGCTCCCGTTGCTACCGCGAGATTGGCGTTGTAGTCGAGTTTATCCATGGGTTCCCCCCGTTCGTCGATATAGTAACTATTCCCTTGGGTAGGCATAACCCGAAGGATGGGCAGTCGTTGTTCAACGATGATATTGACTTTTCCACCGGGCGTCTTGAAGAAAGTAGCTCCTTTGACAAAAGGATTTTTCAAGAGCAGGTTTTCGATAGCAATACCGTCAATGGAGTCCATCAGAAGACCTACAGGATTCAGTCCCTCAAGATTCAGCAGGCGTTCCACTTCAGCCGGAGTGATGAATCCTGCTTTCTGGGTGTCGGTGACGGTGACCTTGAGCTCATTACACCATTCCTCTTCTTTGTTGTTTCCAAGATAGATGAATGCGTAAATCAGGTAACCCGACAACACTGCCAGCAGAAGGAGTTTGAGGAAAGTCTTCATTTCAACAATCTGTTATGATTTCTTCAGCAACGTGAATACGCGCCGCAGAAAGTTTTATGCACGCTTTTTGAGAATTTCTGTCAATTGGGGAGCGTAGTTGTCCAAGTCTCCTGCTCCGAGAATGACCAGTACGTCAAAATCTCCGTTCTCCACGATACTGGGAGCATCTGCTTTGTGACAGAGGTGCTTCTTCATGTCGGGACGAAGTTCATTGAATATCAGTTCGCTGGTGACGCCGGGCATCGGGAGTTCACGAGCTGGGTAGATTTCCGTGAGATAGACTTCATCGAGCAAGGAGAGACTGTCTGCGAAATCCTTGTAGAAGTCGTGGGTACGACTATAGAGATGAGGCTGGAAAATCGCGGAAATCTTTCTCCCGTTGAATACCTCGCGAAGCGACAAGATGCTTTGGCGAATCTCGGCAGGATGATGAGCGTAGTCGCTCAGAAAGACGATTTTATCTGTCTTGATCTTGAAATCGAAACGTCTGTCCACTCCACCGAAGGTCAGCATGGCCTTGCGGATTTCGTCTGGGGTGGCACCTGCTATCTGGGCTAGTGCCATAGCGGCGATGCCGTTCTCGATATTGATGCTCACGGGAACTCCGAGTTCGATATCCTTGATGTTCTCAAAAGGAGAGACGAAGTCAAACACGATGTGGCCATTGCCGATACGGATGTTTTCGGCATGGAAATCTCCCTCTTCGCGGGCATAGTCGTAACGGCGTACCCCTTCCTGGATATTCTCCTTCATCTTCAGGTCCCGATGGATGATCAGAGCCCCTCCGGGTTGAATGAGCGTTGTATAGTGACGGAAACTTTCCAAATAAGCTTCCTCAGTTCCGTAGATGTCGAGGTGGTCGGCATCTGTGGAGGTAATGACTGTGGCGTAGGGACGAAGGTGATGGAAAGAGCGGTCGAACTCATCTGCTTCGATGACCACGTAAGGGCTCTTTTCGGAAATCAGATAATTGGTGCCGTAGTTCTTCGTGATTCCTCCCAGGAAGGCATTGCAGCCGATATGGCTTTCGTGTAGTAAATGGGCGGTCATTGAAGAGGTGGTTGTCTTACCATGTGTGCCGGCCACACAGAGTCCCCTCATCATGCGGGTCAAGGTACCCAAGACCTGGGCACGTTTCTGTACTTCAAATCCTTGAGCCCGGAACCAGGTGAGTTCCTTATGATCAGCTGGTAAGGCTGGTGTATACACCACTAGGGTGTGCTTCGCGTCCCGGAATACTTCCGGAATATTGTCGGGATGGTCTTCATAATGAATCTGTGCACCTTCTTCGCAGAGACGGCGGGTCAGTTCGCTCTCGGCACGGTCGTAACCGCCGACAGCTAAGCCGCGAGAAAGGAAATAGCGCTCTAACGCGCTCATGCCGATGCCACCAGCACCGGCAAAATATACGGATTTAATATCTTTTTCGTCCATAGTTCCAGTTGGAATTTTGTGTTCGTTTTGTGATACGGAGAGTCGGCTTCATTTGTAGCTGTATGCCGAGGTGTGTTATGGCTCTGAAGCAAGGGAGAGCCTGTTCCGTTGATCTTATTTACCTGTGGCCAGACGGATGACCTCGTCAGCGATATCCGAGGCGGCATTGGGACGGGCTAGCGTCTGAATGTTTTTGGAGAGTTTGGCCAAGAGCGGTTGGTCGTTAACGGTGTTGATGGCTAAAGGAAGCAGTGTTCCTTTTGCTTCTGCATCCTTGGTATAGATTGCAGCGTCTTTCTGCACCAATGCCATAGCGTTTTTGGTCTGATGGTCCTCTGCCACATTCGGGGAGGGGACTAGAATCACGGGCTTGCCCAGCAGACAGAATTCAGAGATGCTCCCAGCGCCTGCACGGGAGACCACGAGATCTGCAGCGGAGTAAGCCTGGTTCATATCAGCGATAAAGTCGGTGACATGGAGGTTTGCCGGGCATTTCTTCAGTTCGAGTTCCTTGCGGATTTCCTCACTGTAGTATTTACCGGTTTGCCAGATGAATTGAACGTTTGTTTGTTGACGGATGAGAGACAACTGTGTGAGTACGCTCTCGTTGAGTGTTCGGGCACCGAGAGAGCCCCCGATAATGAGTACGGTGCGCTTGTCTTTACTCAGTCCCAGTTTTTCCAGTGCCTCGTCATGGGGCATGGTACCCCCAATCAGGTTCTGACGTACCGGGTTTCCGGTGAGGATGATGCGGTCGGCTGGAAAAAAACGTTCCATGCCTTCGTAGGCTACACAAATGCGTGTAGCGCCTTTGGCTAAAAGTTTGTTCGTTACTCCTGCATATGAGTTCTGTTCCTGGAGAAGGGTAGGGATTCCCATTTTCTGAGCGACATTCAGGGTGGGGCCACTCGCATAGCCTCCTACACCAACAGCGACCATGGGCCGGAAATCCTTGACAATCTTTCTAGCCAGTCTGCGACTCTTGAAGAGTTTAATCAGCACAGAAAAGTTCTTCCAGAGCTGTTGACGATTGAAACCAGCTACGGGAAGTCCTTTGATTTCGTAACCTGCTGCGGGGACACGCTGCATCTCCATTCGTCCTTCCGCACCCACAAAAAGAATCTGTGCGTCGGGACGCTTTTCACGTATAGCGTTTGCTATGGAAACGGCAGGGAATATATGACCACCTGTACCGCCACCACTGATAATAACTCGAAGTTCTCCGTTCATAAAGTTCCTACTATATAGTACAAACGCAAAATTAGCAATTATTTCTCGTTCTGCAGTAGGCTTTTCCGTATTTTTCTGAAAGAAATAGTCAAGGTGCTTTTCTAGGTGTCCTCTTGTGGATAATTCACTTTTGGATTTGTTTTACTCTTGTGGAAAACTACTTTGGCCTTTTGTGGAAAATTGGAGATCCTTTCCTGGATATGGTCTACTTATAATGACTGCTGCTGTTCGTGGTGCTGCACCGTATTACTGAATAAAAAAATCCACGTGACTCAGCAGAGCACGTGGATTTTGACCGGTTGTTCCGGTTACATTTGTTGACAGACTTGTTCCAGTTCCTCGATGGAGTGGACCAGGTGTAGCCAAGCTAAGGAGGTTTCGCTGACCAGATTCCTATCGCGGAGATCGTGGAGGGCTTTCATTGTAGGTTCCCAACAGCCTTCCACGTCATAGAGGATAACGTGTTTTTGCTGCAGACCAATGGTGTTGGCTGCCAGGACGGTAAAGATTTCGTCCAAAGTACCGATTCCTCCGGGTAAGGCCAGGAAAATTTCACTTTCTCTGACCATAATGGCTTTACGGTCGTTTAGGTCGGCGCAATAGAAGGTGATATCGATCGCATCGCTGACGAGATGCTGGTCCACCAAAATTTGTGGTACCACTCCATAGATGCGTCCGCCATTTTGATGGGTGGCCTGTGCCAGCACTTCCATCAGTCCTTTACGGGCACCGCCGTAGACCAAAGTATGCTGGTGCTTCCCCAGCCACTCTCCAACAGCGATGGCCGTTTGACGATAACTTTCAGGGAGTCCTTCGTGCGAGGAGAGAAATACTGCTATTCTTTTATTCATAATGGGGAGATGGGAGATGAAAACAGTCATCCCCTTTGCTTCATGGAAGAAAAGGGGATGGACAGGTAATGGGATTAGCGTACAGCGATGCACTCGATTTCAACGAGAGCATTTTTTGGCAAAGTCTTGATAGCGACTGCTGAACGAGCCGGGCAGGTGTTCGGGAAGAATTCTGCATAAACACTGTTCATGTCTGCGAAATCTGACATGTCGGCGAGGAATACAGTAGTCTTCACCACGTTGTCCATTGTCAGACCAGCTTCTTCCAGAATGTGCTTCATGTTGGTCAATGACTGGCGAGTCAATTCCTTGACACCTCCTTCTGCGAATTCTCCTGTCGCAGGATTGATGGGGAGCTGACCAGATACGAAAACAATGCCGTTAGCTTCAATAGCCTGGCTGTATGGGCCGATAGCGGCCGGAGCATTTTTTGTAGCAATTTGTTGCTTCATTGTATTAAGTTTTTTTATGAGACGAGTCAAACAGCAGGACTGTCTGACTCGTCGTAGGTTGAATATCAATTATTTCAAATAGTCTTCGAAGTAACGGGTGATACGCTCGTGCAAGTGTACCATATCCTTACCCATCATGTTGTGGCCTTGTCCTGGATAGACAAAGTAGTCGGGCTGTGTACCGGCATCCTCTGCGGCGCGGAGGAAGGACATGCTGTGCTGCATCACACAGGTCGGGTCGTTATAGCCCACGATGATCTGCAGTCTGCCCTTCAGGTTCTTGGCCTTCTGGGTCAAGTCGGAGTTCTTGTAGCCTTCTGGATTTTCCTGTGGGGTATCCATATAGCGTTCACCATACATGACTTCATAGAATTTCCAGTCGATGACCGGACCGCCGGCAACGCCGACCTTGAAGGTCTCAGGATAGGAGCAGATCAGGTTGGTGGTCATGAAGCCTCCGAAGGACCAACCGTGAACACCGATCTTGTCTGCGTCCACATAAGGCAGGGTCTTCAGGAAGTCCACACCCTTCATTTGGTCAGCCATCTCGAGTACACCGAGTTGGCGGTGGGTGCAGCTTTCAAAATCGAAACCACGGTATTGTGAACCACGGTTGTCGACGATGAAGAGCAGATAACCTTTCTGTGCCATATAGATTTCCCAGGGACGTGCGGCATAGTTCCAGCCTGCGTTAACGTTATGGGCGTGAGGGCCACCGTATACATAAACCACCGTTGGATATTTCTTGTTCGGATCGAAGTTGATCGGTTTCACCATACGGTAGTAAAGGTCGGTCTGGCCATCGGCAGCCTTGATAGTGCCGCAGCTGAATTCAGGAACATTATATTCCTTCCAGGGACTCTCTGGGCGGTCCATCAGAGTCTGGGACTTCTTGGCGGTGTTGATGAAATCCATCTGGCGGAATACTTCCGGTGCACGCCATGTGTCACAGATATAAGTGCCAGAAGCTGAGAGTCTTCCGTTATGAACACCTTCTCCGTTGTCCAACAAAGTACGTTCCTTTGTCTTGACGTTCACACTATAGAGGTTGTGCTTGATTGGAGATTCTGCATTGGCTTTGAAGATGACGCTCTTGGTCTTGGTGTTGAAGCCCAGTACGTCAATGACCTCAAATTCTCCCTTGGTGAGCTGTGCCAGTTCCTTACCGGTATTGTCGAAAAGATAGATATGATTGTAACCGTCCTTACGAGTCTGGTAGATGAACTGGGTATCATCCCAAGGCAGGAATTCGATAGGCGTCATCGGTTCTACATAGCGTTCGTTGGTCTCGGTATAGAGCACACCCTTGCGGTCGCCGGTCGTTGCGTCGTAAGCGACGAGTTCTGCCTTGTCCTGAGTACGTGGTAATTCAATCACATAGATAGTCTTAGCATCTGGTGCCCAGGCGATATTGGTGAAATATCGGTCGGTAGGGTCTCCTGCTTTCAGATAGATGGTCTGTTCGGTAGTAGGATTGAAGATGCCGACAGTTACCTTATGCATCGCCATACCTGCCATTGGGTATTTTTCAGGAGCTAAAGTGGCTACACGTTGGAAGTTATCAATCAAGGGGAAGTCTGTGACCATAGACTGGTCCATGCGGTAGAAGGCTAACAAATCTCCCTTTGGACTCCAGAAGGTACCTTTATAGATACCGAACTCATCGCGGTGCACACTCTGACCATAGACGAGTTCACGGTTGCCATCCTTACTGACCTGATGGGTCTTGCCGTCTGCGGTCTTTACATACAGGTTCCAGTCTTTTACGTATGCCTCGCTCTTGGAAGTGGTGTTGAAATCATTATGATGAGCACCTTCGGTAACGGGGACACTCCAAACCACTTTCTTTTCTTTCCAGTCGTAAAGCAGTTTGACCTTGTTGGTGGTTAATAAAGCGACCGTCTGGTCTGCATAAGGGAAGCTGGCATAGGTGAGGTTACGCACCTTACCTTCTGTTGCTTCGTCAAGGGCGCTGTTTACTTCATCATCCGTAAAAAGTACTTTGCGCTTCTTTTCGAGCTTGCCTTTTGCGTTGAAATAAGTCTTTACCTCTTCCACGTCAGTCTCGAGGAGGCAATCGCCCCACCATGCGGTGAAGACATTTTTGGGTTGGAGGTTCCAATAATTAGAACCTCCCCACATTAAATCGTCAAGTGTAAAACTCTTTTTCGTCTGTGCCATACTTGTAATAGGCAGCAGCAAACACATTGCTGCTACGACATACTTTGTGACTTTCATAGCTTAAAATTTCTTTGGTTTTCTGTCAAATGGTTTCTTGTCGAAGGATTTACGTCCACCGCCGAAGCCTTCACGCTTGCGGTCATCACCTTCGCGACGGCGGTCGCTTCTTTCTCCACGGAAATCGCTTCTGTCATTACGGCGGTCGCTTCTTTCTCCACGGAAATCGCTTCTGTCACCACGACGGTCATTTCTTTCTCCACGGAAATCGCTTCTGTCGTTACGGCGTTCGCTTCTTTCAGGGCGGAAGTTGTTTCTTTCGCCGTTGAATTCAGTTCTCTCGCTTCTTCCTTCGCTTCTTTCTCCACGGAAATCGTTATTGTCGCGGCGACGGTCGTTGCGACGGTCAAAGTTCTTGCGGTCGCCACCTCTGCGGTCACCTCCTCTGCGTTCGCCGCGGTCCTCGCGGTCTTCGCGGTCACGGCGTCCGAAGGCGCGTTCAAATTCACGGTGCTTGTTGCGGAGCAATGCGTATTCTGCACTTTCTTCCTCATCGCCATCCTGGCGGTTGGCAAAACGGCCGTTGAATTCGCCACGGTGCTGCTTGAAGCGTTTCTTTTCAGCCATGCGTGAACGTTCTTCGTCACTCTTCACCTCACCACCTTGTGCGCGGAATTCGTCGAGTTTACCGTTGAAGAGCTGGTATTTACGGAATTCACAGTCCAGCGAACCATTGTAGAGCGGAATCTTGAAACTTGGTTTCAAACCGATCTCATCGAAACATTCCTGCTTGTAGCTGATGATCCAGGCTTCTCCACCTTCGAATTCGTGCTTGAGACGTTCACCGATAGCACGGTAGAGACCGAGCAAGTCTGGAGAAGTGATACGTTCACCATAGGGAGGGTTCGTGATGATGAGCGCTTTTTCGCTAGGTTGAGTGAATTTCTTGAAATCCTGCTGTTTCAAGGCGATGCAGTCAGCCACACCGGCTGCTTTTGCATTGGCTGTTGCCGCTTCAATGGCACGGAGATTCAGGTCGTAGCCATAAATCTTATGATTAAATTCGCGTTCGTTAGAGTCGTCGTTGTAAATACGGTCGAACATCTCACGGTCAAAGTCCTTCCACTTTTCGAAGCCATATTCCTTACGGAACACACCTGGGTAGATGTTGCGTGCCATCAAGGCTGCTTCAATCAAGATGGTACCTGAACCACAGAACGGGTCAATAAAGTCTGTGTCGAAGTTCCATCCGGAAAGTTTAATCAGACCGGCAGCCAGTACTTCGTTGATCGGAGCGTCAACGGTAGCTGTACGGTAACCACGAAGGTGTAAACTTTCACCGGATGAATCGAGTGAGAGTGTACAGTCGCTCTCTGCGATATGGATATTTAAACGGATATCAGGATTGGTGATACGAATATTCGGACGCTTGCCCAAAGTTTCGCGGAAGTAGTCAACAATAGCATCCTTTACCTTGTAGGCAACAAATTTTGAGTGACGGAATTCCTGTGAAAAAACCACAGAGTCAACAGAGAAAGTCGTGTCAACGTCGAGATACTTGCTCCAGTCAATACTACGTACGGCTGTGTAGACATCGTCAGCATCGTTCGCCTTGAAGTGCTTGATAGGTTTGAGGATACGTACAGCTGTGCGCAAGCAGAAGTTGGCACGGTACATCATTTCTTTATCTCCACTGAAAGATACCATACGGCGACCGATCTGGATGTCATTAGCACCGAGTTCTGTCAGTTCTTGCGCCAACACTTCCTCTAATCCTTGGAAGGTTTTGGCAATGAGTTCAAATTGTTCCATTTAAAAGTTTAAAATATGCTTAATTCTTAGTTGTCTGGATGGTAAGTCTGCAATCTTATCTACTGCTCATTAGGTCGTCCATGGCTATGAAGTGTGGGACGTCGGTAGTGCAACGTAAATTGGCCATTTTTTTAGAATGACTTTTGCAAGACAAATTATTTTGGAATATGTATATACTAGGTTGGCAACGGCTCTTGATGGTCGTTGCTTTGAAAAAAGGCCCATAGTGCCTGCACAGTTCGAATGCGTTCCGAACTTAGGGTGCAATAAATAAGCAAAGTTGTATGGTTGGTTCATTTCTAATTAAATACCTTTGCGCCAACAAAGATAAATAATTTTTTTTACAGAGATAAGAAAATGTCAACAAATGTGGAAAACTATTTCTGATCTCTTCAGGATGAAGGCTTTCTTTGAGCGAAGCATCAATGTCTGAGTCTTTTAGCTGACTGTTCCTCCTGCACTTTCCTCCGGTTTAAACGTTTGTGGATTGTAGATGCTTGCTAGTTCATAGTTATTATAGCGTATAGTTTTTTCAGTAGTTATCATTTCGATGGTGGACCTCTTTAGCCTTACCTTACCCGGATGAAGATCGCCAGTATCGTTTGCGATACGTGAGTTACTGATCAGTTGATTGGAGAAGTAGGAGAGACCTCTGTGTAATGATGTTTAGAAGTCTTGCTTCATTTAGATGATAGTCCGACCGTGAGGTTGGAACTCTATATCTTTCCTTGTAGTATGTCAGCAAATCTTAGTGCCGGTTTTGAGTTGTTGCATCCCCAAAATGTATTTCCCTAGCTTTTCTCGTCATTGTTTGCAACAAAAAAAATCGGAATCTTTTGGATTCCGATTATCTTTTGCTTTCTTTTCCAGAATTAAGCGAGCTTGTTGACGTGAAGCATAATGCTTGACTTGATGTTAGCTGCTTTGTTCTTGTGGATGATATTGTTCTTAGCGAGTTTGTCCAACATTTTCTGGACTTTTGGCAACAGTTCAACTGCTGCAGCCTTGTCAGTTGTTGCGCGGAGTTTGCGAACGGCATTACGCATAGTCTTAGCGTAATATCTGTTGTGCAATCTGCGAGTCGCTGTCTGACGAATTCTCTTTACAGATGATTTGTGGTTTGCCATTTTTTATTTTTATTTTTTATTTGTAGTCCCTAGCGGAATCGAACCGCTCTTTAGAGAATGAAAATCTCTCGTCCTAACCGATAGACGAAGGGACCGCCTGTTCTTTGCGTGAGCAAAGTTATTTCTTT
>SAMEA104404097__coassemble_709_pt1 | contig 31352 bp, 26 predicted proteins | sample SAMEA104404097__metabat2_low_PE_059 | metagenome-assembled genome bin SAMEA104404097 (sample SAMEA104404097) | Balaenoptera acutorostrata | reverse complement strand
ACCCCAAAAGTCCTTTGAGTGCTAGTTTATAGATAGGAGTGACCTGCTCCACAGGACATGGTACCCCAAAAGTCCTTTGAGTGCTAGTTTATAGATAGGAGTGACCTGCTCCACAGGTCATAGGACCCCAAAAGTCCTTTGAGTGATGAAACATTTTATAGGAGTTCCACGCCTTACAGGTTATTGTAGCCCGATCATCCTTTTAGTTGTGATAGAATTGATTTGCTCCACAAGTTGTTGTACCCCCCCGTTTTCTAATGCAGATCACTTCGTGTGTAACATTAAGTTCCTCCTATGGAAGGAGTCTCCTAGTTGGCATAAAGAGTTTTGCTCTTGTCAGAAAATCCCGCTTTTTGTTTTGCCTATCTCTCCCTAAAATCGTAACTTTGCAATTTGAAACGTTTTAGCTAAAATAATTATGTCCGGAACAAAGAAAATCAAGACCGCTTTGGTATCGGTCTTCCACAAAGATGGCTTGGAAGAACTCCTCGCTGCTTTGCACAAAGACGGTGTACAGTTCCTCTCTACAGGTGGTACACAGCAGTTTATCGAATCATTAGGCTATCCTTGCCAGAAGGTCGAGGATTTGACTACTTATCCTTCTATTTTGGGTGGTCGCGTAAAGACTTTGCATCCTAAAGTATTTGGAGGTATCCTCGGCCGTCGTGACTTGGCTTCTGACCAGGAACAGATGGCTAAATATGAAATTCCAGAAATCGACCTCGTTGTAGTTGACCTCTATCCATTTGAGGACACTGTGGCTAGTGGTGCTTCTGAAGCTGACATCATCGAAAAGATCGATATAGGCGGTATCTCTTTGATCCGTGCAGCAGCTAAGAATTTCAATGATGTGGTCATCGTACCTTCAAAGGCTGAATACAAGCCATTGTTGGATATCGTATTGAAGAACGGTGCACAGACTGAACTCGACGAACGTCGTTGGTTCGCTACCCGTGCATTTGGTGTTTCCAGCCATTACGATACAGCGATCCACGCTTGGTTCGAAAAATAATCGAATGCGTACAAATAAATAAACCATCGGGAACCACCTGTTCCTGGTGGCTTATTTATCTTGTTTTAATACAATTGCTATTTCTAAACTATAATGGGTATATTTTCAAATTTCTTTTCATTCACCCAAGAGTTGGCTATCGACCTCGGTACGGCCAACACTGTCATCATCAATGGGGATGAGATTGTGGTGAACGAACCCTCTGTAGTGGCGCTCGACCGCCACACAGAAAAAATGATTGCAGTGGGCGGAAGAGCGAAACTGATGTATGAAAAGACCAATGATAAAATTCGTGTCATTCGTCCTCTCCGGGACGGTGTGATCGCTGACTTTAACGCAGCAGAGCAGATGATGCGTGGTCTGATCAAGATGGTGCATCGTGGTCGTCGTTTGTTCTCTCCTTCTTTGCGTGTGGTCATTGGTGTGCCTAGCGGTTCCACAGAAGTGGAGCTCCGTGCGGTACGCGACTCCGCTGAACATGCAGGTGGACGTGATGTCTTCTTGCTTTACGAACCTATGGCTGCGGCAATCGGTATCGGTATCGATGTCAATGCGCCAGAAGGTAACATGATTGTCGATATAGGTGGTGGTACCACGGAAATCGCTGTGATTTCATTGGGGGGTATCGTATCCAATAACTCTATCAAGATGGCCGGTGATGACTTCACTGCCGACATCCAGGAATATATGAGCCGTCAGCATAACGTACGTGTCAGTGAACGTATGGCGGAACGTATCAAAATTCACGTGGGTGCCGCGATGACCGACTTAGGGGAAGATACGCCTGAGGATTATGTCATCAATGGTCCTAACCGTATCACAGCCATGCCTATGCAGGTTCCGGTATGTTATCAGGAAATTGCACACTGTCTGGAAAAATCAATTGCGAAAATTGAACAGGCGGTTATCAATGCCTTGGAAAATACTCCTCCTGAGTTGTATGCCGATATCGTGAAGAACGGTATCTATCTGACCGGTGGTGGTGCGTTGCTCCGTGGTTTGGACAAGCGTCTGACCGACAAGATCAACATCCAGTTCCATGTGGCCGAAGATCCATTGCTCTGTGTAGCAAGAGGTACTGGCATCGCTTTGAAGGACGTGGCTAACTATCCTTGTCTGAAATGATTTTGATTAGAAATTAGAGAAGAGGGATTATTCTGATTAGAGATGAGAGGAGAGAGATTCTGATTTGATTAGAGATTATTCTGATTAGAGAATAGGGAAGACAACTTGAGATTCCTTTTTTGCATGATCTTTTCTCTAGTATCCTCTTTAAGCTAGTTCCTTCGGTCCTTCGCCTCTTTTTTCTCAACTGTAAAAATCCGTTTTACGGTGTTCTTATAGGAATGAAAGATATCCTTGAGAATTGAATAGCAATGAAAAATATAGTACCCCGATGTCGGAAAAGTGTTCGGCGTCGGGGCTATAGTTGCTAAATATAGATTTGCTTTCCCTATAGACCTTAGTTTTTTGCTTGTATGTACTACCTGATTGAATTTATTCGTAAATTCCATTATCTGCTTTTGTTCTTGCTGTTGGAAGGAATCAGTTTTTTCCTGTTATTCCGTTTCAACAGTTTTCAAGGTAGTGTGTGGCTGAGTTCTGCGAATACCGCGGTGGCCAGTATCGACCGTCTCAATAATGACGTCCTTTCCTATCTGGACCTGCGTACCATCAACCGGAGTCTGACCGATGAGAATCTGCGTCTTCAGAAAGAAGCCGCAGAATTGCGTGAGGCCTTGATGGATGCGGTACGCGACACTTCGGAGGCCGACCGCTATGTCCGAGAACGCCTGCAAAACTATGCGTTGATTCCTGCGATTGTAGTATCCAATTCCAATACCGGAGATAACAACTATCTGGTGATTGACCGAGGTGCCGACGACGGCGTACGTCCAGAGATGGGGGTCGTTGGTGGTAATGGAGTTGTAGGTATTGTTTATCTGACCGGTCCAAATTACTCCTTGGTGCTGCCAGTGACCAACCGCAAATCCAGTATCAGCTGCCGTGTTGAAGGCCAGCGCTATTTCGGATACCTGCAGTGGAACGGTGAAAGTTTACGCAAAGCTTATGTGGATGATATTCCCCGTTATGCCAAACTCAAAGAGAACGACTGTGTGGAAACCAGCGGTTACTCTTCAGTCTTTCCTCCCGGTATCTTTGTCGGAAGAGTGAGCGGAATACATAATTCCGCCGATGGCCAGTCCTTTACGCTGGACGTAAATCTAGGTACTGACTTTTCTACCTTACGTGATGTGAATGTCATTGCGACTCCTTACAAGGCGGAGATTGACACCCTGCGTGCCCATGCTGGAGATATCGAAGCTTTGCTGGTTGAATAATTCTTGCTAATCCCTTTGACGTATGTTGCATACTCTTTTATCCAGATTTGCCTGGTTCTGCGTCTTGCTGCTGTTACAGGTGACCCTTTTCAATCATATCCGCCTTTTCGGCTATGCCACTCCCTTGTGTTATGTCTACTTCTTGTTGATATTACCTGCCGACACCCCTCGTTGGGCCTATATTACCTTGGGGTTTATCCTGGGACTGATGGTGGACCTTTTTACCAATACTCCCGGCATGGGGGCTGCTTCACTTTGCGCCCTGGGATTGGTCACCCCTCTTTTACTTTCGGCTTTTGCGCCGAAGGATAAGGACGATGACATTCTCTTGCCTTCTGTCGCTTCTATGGAGTGGGGAGGATTTATGCGATATGCGTTGACGTCCACCTTATTGTATTGTGCCCTGTTCTTTTCCATCGAAGCTTTTTCTTTCTTCGAATGGCGCATTTTGCTGCTCCGTATCTTCAGTAGTGCACTCCTGACCTTTATCTTCATTCTGATTTTCGAGGTCATCCGTGGAGCTGGCAGACAACGGTAAGCTCAGGGAGAGCAGAACAGTCGGTTGGTGAAAGTAGTCGGTGTGCGTGCACTCGCAGAAGAGCTGGCAGCCGTCGGGAGATTAAAAATAAAAAGATGGGGGAGAGCGTAGGCTCTGGATTCTGTTGAGGCTGAAAAACCGGAAATGCCCCTTGGTTGCCGGTCCTCCTCCTTTATCATAAACATTTATGGCAAACGACTTTAATTTTAGTCAACGGAAATTTGTCATCGGTGGGGTTATAGTCCTGGTCATCATTATTTATATCATTCGTCTTTTTACGTTACAGCTGATGAGTGATGACTATAAGAAAAATGCCGATTCCAATGCTTTCCGCAAAGAAATACAATATCCCTCCCGAGGTTTAATCTTGGACCGAAAGGGGAGACTGATGGTTTATAACGAACCCTCCTATAATATTATGGTCACGATGAATGACCAAAGGGGAATAGACACCCTTGATTTTTGTCAGACGATGGGAATGACGGTCGAGGAATACAAGGACAAGATGAAAGAGATCAAGAGCAAACGCAACTATTCCCGTTACACTCCCCAGTTGTTTATGAGTCAGATTCCTGCGGAGGAATTTTCTGTGTTCCGTGAAAAACTCTTTCGTTTCAAAGGATTTTCTGTAGAGAAACGTGCCAACCGTCATTACACCACCCCGTTGGGTGCCCATATCCTGGGAGATGTGGGAGAAGTGAACGACCGCGATATCAAAGCCGACGATTATTATCAGAGTGGTGACAATATCGGAAAGTTGGGGGTGGAACGTTCGTATGAGAAACAGTTGAGAGGCGTCAAAGGGATGCGTATCATGTTGCGTGACGTGCATGGTCGTATTCAGGGACACTACAAGGACGGTAAGTACGACAAGGCTCCGATCCCGGGGAAGAACGTGACCCTTGGCATAGATATGGAGTTGCAGGCGCTGGCTGAAAGACTGCTGCAGGGAAAACTGGGATCCGTGGTGGCCATCGAGCCCTCCACCGGAGAAATCCTTTGTATGGCCTCCGCGCCAACTTATGATCCGCACATCATGGTGGGGCGTGACCGAGGGAAGAGTCACCGGATGCTGAGCCGCGACCCGATGAAGCCTTTGCTCAACCGTGCCATCATGGGTACCTATCCGCCTGGTTCTACGTTCAAGATCACCCAGGCGCTACTGGGATTGCAGGAAGGCATCATCACCCCTGATATCCAGTTCCCCTGTAGTCATGGATTCAACTATAAAGGTCTGCACCTCGGTTGTCACGACCATTATTCACCGATAGCACTGGTTCCTGCCATTGCGACTTCCTGTAACTCCTATTTCTGTTGGAATCTCTACCGCATGTTCGGTAACCGTTCGAAATATGAGACGGTACAGGATGCCATGACCTGTTGGAAAGACCATCTGGTGGGGATGGGTTTCGGTTATAAGTTAGGAATCGACCTACCGGGTGAGAAGCGAGGAATGATTCCGAACGCCGATTATTATGACCGCCATATCCGCGGAAAATGGAATGGACTGACGGTCATCTCCATTTCTATCGGACAGGGGGAGGTGACGGCCACGCCTCTGCAGATAGCCAACCTGGCAGCGACGGTGGCCAACCGTGGCCATTATTATCCACCCCATGTGGTGCACAGTGTGCAGAACGGGCAACTGGATCCGATGTATCTGGAACCTAAACATACGTTGGTCGATCCCCAATGGTACGAATATGCGGTAGAAGGTATGCGCAACGCCGTACTGGGGGGTACCTGTCGTAGAGCCAACATCCCGGGTATCGAAGTCTGTGGTAAGACCGGTACCGCACAGAACCGTGGACAGGACCACTCCGTATTCATGGGATTTGCGCCGATGAATGAACCCAAGATCGCCGTGTCCGTATATGTGGAAAACGGTGGTTTCGGTGCAGTATATGGCGTTCCTATCGGGGCGCTGATTATGGAGCAATATTTAAAAGGAAAATTGTCTGAAGCTTCGGAAAAACGGGCGGAAGAGATTATGAATCGAAAAATCACGTACGGAAAATATGAGAGATAGTATATCGCAGGCCCCCTTGTTTCGTGTGGACTGGGTGGTGATTGTCGTATTTATAGCTTTGTTGACTTTCGGATGGATCAGTATCTGTGGTGCCAGCCATGAGGTGGGAGATACCAATTTCTTCTCCTGGGAAGCCCGTACCGGTAAACAGCTGGTATGGATCGGCTGTTCTTTTGGACTGGGATTTTTTCTGCTGATGTTCGACGACCGTTATTTCGACAGCGTGGCCGATGTGGTGTATTGGCTGATGATGCTCCTCTTACTGATCACCCCTTTCATCGCGAAGGACATCAAGGGTTCCCGTTCCTGGATCAGTTTGGGCGTGGTCAATCTTCAGCCGGCAGAATTCGCCAAGTGCGCCACGGCACTTGCGGTGGCGAAACTCATCAATCAATATGGCTTCACCTTGAACAAAATGCGGAACCTGATCAAGGCCGCAGGGATGGTGCTGCTCCCGATGGCATTGATCATCATGCAGAAAGAGACGGGTTCCGCACTGGTCTACAGTGCCTTCTTCCTCATGTTCTACCGTGAGGGAATGCCGGGCTGCTTCCTTTTCACCGCTGTGGCTTTTGTCGCCTATTTCGTGGTGGGCATCCGTTTCTCCGAAGATATTCTGCCATACACAGATGCGTCGATCGGAGAATTCTCCGTGTTACTGCTCATCCTGTTCTTCACTTCGGGATTGGTACAGGTCTATTGTCCGAAGACACCGCATGGCAAACGGTTGCTGTTGTGGGGACTCGGCGTGACGCTGGTCGCTTTTCTGCTTTCCCGCTTTGTTGCCCCCTTCGACATCGCGTGGGTACAGATCGCCTATTGTGTCTTCATGGCCGGTTACCTGACGTGGCAAGCCTTGGACGTCCGTTTGGGAAAATATGTCTACATCGCCTTTTTCACCCTGAGCTCTGTCGCATTCCTGTATACAGCGGACTATGCTTTGAACAATGTGTTACAGCCCCACCAGCAGACCCGTGTCAAGGTGTTGCTGGGCATGGAGGAGAATATCACCGGTGCCGGTTACAACGTCAATCAGAGTAAGATTGCGATTGGGTCCGGTGGACTGGAAGGTAAGGGATTTATGAATGGCACCCAGACCAAATTGAAATACGTTCCCGAACAGGATACCGACTTTATATTCTGTACGGTCGGAGAAGAAGAGGGTTTTATCGGTTCAGCCGGTGTGCTGTTGTTGTTTATGACCTTGCTCTTGCGGCTGATTTATCTGGCGGAACGTCAGACCACCACTTTCGGCCGTGTGTACGGGTATTCGTTGCTGAGCATCTTGTTTTTCCATGTGCTCATCAATGTCGGTATGGTGATGGGACTGATGCCGGTGATTGGTATCCCGCTTCCGTTTTTCAGTTATGGAGGTTCTTCCTTATGGGGTTTCACCTTGATGCTCTTCATCTTCTTACGCATAGATGCTGGCAACAAGGTCAGTAAAATATAAAAGAAAAGATAATTATTTTAGATATGAAAAAAGAAGATTCCGACAGTCACAATGGAACTGTCATCTCGGTGGTTTTGTTCAGCATCCTGGTGGTGTTTGTCATCGTCTATTTTAAAATGAATGCCGATGAGCAGATGAATGGAAAAGTCGAGGAAAACTTACCGGTGGCTATCCCCGACACGAGTTCCACCTCGGACCTGTTTGTCGAGGAATATACAGAGGATACCCTGGTGTCTTCAGAAAATCTGGGTACGGATACCCGTTCGGCCATGGAAGCCGGGGATGAGGACGGTTATTGGGATGGATGGTACGACGGCGCAGAGACCGGGATGCGGAGCCGATATGACGAAAATTCTAGTTTCGCTTCAGCGACCGACCGACAGATTTATGCGGAAAACTACCGGGAAGGGTACGAGAAAGGTTTTGCCGAGTCGACGAAAAGCAAGAAAAGCTGAGGCAGGGGAAGTCGTTCCTCTGCTTACAAAGCAAGGGACACAAGAACGAATAACGAATATCGTTCTTGTGTCCCTTGCTTTGAGTATGTTTGGAGCTGAATCTTCAGCGTTTATTCAGCTGTCTCATCTTCCTCGGTTACTTTCTTTTTCCGGAAGAAGGAGAAGTTTACACTGCCATAGGCGCGGTGTTCCAGAAAATCATGACGGTCGGAGAAATCATAGTTCTTACCATGTTCCAGAACGAACAAGGTCTCGTCGCTGACCAGACCGCTGTTCATGACACGGTCGGGCAGTTCCCCGAGTTCGGGCAAGGCGTAAGGAGGGTCAGCGAAAATCAGATCGAACTGCTCACGGCCTCGGCTGATAAAGCGTAAGGCATCTCCGCAGATGGGGGTGCTGGCTTGGTCGTTCAAAGAACGTAAACAGGCAGCGATGAAGGCAAAATGCTGACGGTCTTTCTCTACCGTCACTACTTTGGTGCAACCTCTGGAAAGAAGTTCCAAGGTGATGCTCCCTGTACCACCGAACAAGTCGAGTGCGCTGGTCTCTTCAAAATCGATATAAGCGCGGAGCACATTAAACAGATTCTCTTTGGCGAAATCTGTGGTCGGGCGCGCCTTGAAACTACGAGGGACTTCAAAATGGCGGCCTTTATATTTTCCTGTAATAATTCGCATAAGTCTTTAATCGATGAGTAACGTCATGAGGTCGTAAGGAACGCCTTCAGTCGTTGAGATAATATGTCGGTTGAATTCTGCCGTTGGATTGATGGCGTAGACATTGGCGGCGAAGGCCTGCAGCGCTTCGACCACGCGGTCACGCAGGTCATTGTTGCCCGCCACATAGAAGATGGCGGTATCATTGTCCATAGCCAGCTGCTTCCCCACATTGAATACGTAGTAGGCGACGTCGGCCTCAGTCTGTGCCGGATAAGAGTTGACCATAATCAGACGGGTCTCCTCGAATACGGCAATGTCGATACTCTTCTCATGTCGATAGACGAAGAGCCGCTTGTTGGGGTTCCCGACAATTCCCTTGGTGGAGAACCGTCGCAGGATAGGGGTGAGCGCGGAAACGTAACGTACATTCTCAAACACCTCTTCAATATTGCGGCAGGTCTGTTCGTCGAGAGAGAACATCAGTACCGCATTGGCTGCAGGGACGATGTCATAGAAGACCCTTCGTGGGGCATCTTCGGGGAAACAGTAATTATAAATGCTGTTGCAGTCCTCTTCCTGAAATTCCGCCAGGGGAACCGGGGTGATCGGACTGGACACGAGGACGATGGTCTCGTTGATGGGAGCCCTTAGGATGGACTCTGTCTGCAACGCTTCCCTGAGGTTGATGGTCAGTGAGGCATCGGGACGGAGCTTGTAGAGAGAAAAGGCAAAAACAGGTTCTTGTCGCTGCTCATATCGCGCAAGACATATTCTGCTGTCGGAGAGACGCAGATATAAGGTGCGGGGAATCTGGGAGGTGGACAATGCTTCTTCGTTCATTCAGCGGATAGATATATCATGCCGTACGTTACGGCGGGTTATGCTACAAAATTACGGAAAACCGATGTAATAGCCGAATTTATCAGGACAGAATTGGGGACAAACCTTACTTTGCTGTTGCTTTAGCCAATGATGGCCTGATATCTCTCTGTGAAGTTATCAGGCCATCATCCTATAGCGTGACTGTTTTTTTATTTTTTCCTCCAGACAAAAGGACGAAGGAGCACATAACCGACAAATAGCCCGAAGCAAGCTCCGATGGAATTGGCCAGAACATCGCCCCAGTCCGCACCGCGGTAGTCGGTCGCATAACCTTGTACCAGTTCGATGGTGCCGCTCATCAGAATCGGAGCGATCAGGGAATAGAGCAATACCTTCTTCCAGTTGATGGACTGATGGGAATGAAGATATTCCCACCAGATGACTCCGCAAGTACCGGCATACATGATGAAATGAGCGACTTTGTCGATGCCGAAGCTCAGTTCAAATTTGATCTCCACCTGTGGGGGATGGCAAAGACACAGTATCCAGATGATGACGATGCAGAGAAGGGTGAGCGGATATTTTTTCAGAATGGACATCCGTATTACCAGAATTTGTTGTATTCGCTGCTATATTCAAAACCGGCAGCGGCCAACTGAGTTTCTAACTGTGCACGTTCGATGTCCATATCGTCGCAAAGTGCATCAAGAGAGTTGTATTCATCGCGCAGTTTCATATTTACTGCGCTAAAGAGCATCATAGGGTCTTTAGGTAATTCCATTTTTTTCTATATCTTTTTTAATCGGGCGCGAAGTTACTCATTTTTTAGGAAATAGCGTCAGAATGTGGGGTTTAAAGAAATAAAAACCTAACTTTGTCTCTGTTTTAATAACCCCATATAGCAAAAATGATTCATGAAGAGCTGGCGCGTCAGATCGCGCTCGAATTTCCCCATACCTTTACACCGTTGCAAAGCAAGGCCGTGTTGGCTTTGTCCGAATTCATAGTCACGCCGATTCGTGAATCCGCTTTTATTCTCCGTGGCTATGCAGGAACGGGCAAGACGACCCTGGTCGGCGCTTTGGTCCGTGTGCTGAAGAAACTCGGTCGCGAGGTCATCCTTTTGGCACCGACCGGACGGGCGGCGAAGGTTTTCTCGTCCCATGCCGGATTGCCGGCCTATACCATCCACAAGGTGATCTACCGTCAGCAGACCTTCAATGGGGAGGGCACCCGCTTTTCCTTGGGCTTCAATAAACTGCACCATGCGGTCTTCATCGTGGATGAGGCCTCCATGGTGGCGGATGCAACAGGCGGATCCACCGTTTTTGGAACCGGTCAGTTGTTGGACGACCTGATACGTTTTGTCTACGAGGGAGAAGGTTGCAAACTCCTATTGGTGGGCGATACGGCCCAGCTTCCTCCTGTAGGGGAGGAAGAAAGTCCGGCTTTGCGGAGAGACGTCTTGAAACAATACGGACTGAACCTGATGGAGGCCGACCTCACCGAGGTGGTCCGTCAGAGTGCCGCTTCCGGTGTCTTGGCCAATGCCACCCATCTTCGTGAACTGATAGCGGAAGAGGTCTACGATCTCCCGGTCATCCAAGGTTCCCGAAAAGGAGAAGTCCGTTTCCTGCCAGGCAATGAACTGATCGAGGCTTTGGTCTCTGCGTATTCGGATTATGGCACCGACGATACCATCGTGGTCACCCGCTCCAACAAACGGGCCAATATCTATAATAACGGTATCCGGTCCCGGGTGTTCGACCGGGAAGAGGAACTGACACGGGGAGATCTCGTGATGGCGGTGAAAAATAATTATTTCTGGACGGAACAGTTGGCGCGCGAGTTGCCGAAGGGAGAACGTCTGCCCTTCGACTTTATAGCTAATGGCGATACCGCGGAAATCTCCCGTATCCGTAACGTCCACGAGCTCTATGGCTTTCATTTTGCCGACGCCACCCTGAAGTTCCATGACTATGACGATTTCGAGATGGAATGCCGGGTACTTCTCGACACCCTCACCTCCGAATCCCCTTCCCTGACCGCGGAGGAAAGTAACCGGCTGTATGAGAAGGTGCTGGAAGACTATGCCGATGTGCCGACCAAAAGAGAACGCATGAAGAAACTCCGTCAGGACCCCTATTATAATGCGTTGCAGATTAAATATGCCTATGCCGTCACCTGTCACAAGGCGCAGGGTGGACAGTGGAGCCGGGTGTTTGTGGACCAAGGATATCTGACCGACGAGATGGCCGGTCCCGGATACCTTCGCTGGCTCTATACCGCCTTTACGCGAACCACCGAACGCCTCTATCTCGTGAATTGGCCCAAAGATCAGAAAGAAGAGGTGGAAGAGGAGGAATCCTGACGATTTTCTTGAAAAACCAGACTAAAAACTGCACTAAAAATGGTAAAGTGTGCAGTCGCTTTGGTGCGATTTTGGTTGCTCGGCATAGCAATGCTGCTCTATTATGGTCATACTTTGACCTATAATCCTTGTTTTTCACGGCTATAACAAATTAAATATTTATCTTTGCCGCGCTAAGCATAGCGAGACCGCCGTAATAAGGAAAGCTCAGGAGAAATGAAAGGTAAGGAGCTTCATTCCTCTGCCTGGCTGGTGGTAAAATCTCAGTATGCAATGTTTCTAGTGTATAACAATTAAGAAAATTACTAATCATATTTACATGGAAAAACGTAAAATACAATTCAGTCTTGTATATCGTGATATGTTCCAGTCCAGTGGTAAATTCCAGCCACGTAAGGACCAGTTGGAACGTATAGCACCAGTGATTATCAAAATGGGTTGCTTCAGCCGTGTGGAAACTAACGGTGGCGCTTTCGAACAGGTGAACCTGCTCTATGGTGAGAACCCAAACAAAGCTGTACGTGCCTTCACAAAGCCTTTCAACGAGGTAGGTATCAAGACTCATATGCTCGACCGTGGTCTCAACGCTTTGCGTATGTTCCCAGTGCCAGCCGACGTTCGTCGTCTGATGTATAAGGTAAAGCATGCTCAGGGTACTGACATCACTCGTATTTTCTGCGGTCTGAACGACGTTCGTAATATTATCCCATCTATTAAATATGCGCTCGAGGCAGGTATGACGCCTCAGGCTACGCTTTGTATCACCAATTCTCCTATCCATACGGCAGAATACTATGCAGGTATCGCTGAACAGCTGATTGCAGCCGGCGCTCCTGAAATCTGTCTGAAGGATATGGCGGGTATCGGTCAGCCTGCGATGTTGGGTAAATTGACCAAGATGATCAAGGACAAGCATCCTGAGGTCATCATCCAGTACCACGGTCATAGCGGTCCTGGTCTTTCCATGGCCTCTATCTTGGAAGTTTGCCGTAACGGTGCTGACGTGATCGATACAGCTATCGAACCTTTGTCATGGGGTAAGGTGCATCCAGACGTCATCTCTGTACAGAGCATGTTGAAGAATGCCGGTTTCGACGTTCCTGAAATCAACATGGACGCTTACATGGAAGCCCGTAAGTTGACACAGGAGTTCATCGATGACTTCTTGGGCTACTTCATGAATCCAGGTAACAAGCTGATGAGCTCTCTCTTGCTCGGTTGTGGTCTCCCTGGGGGTATGATGGGTTCTATGATGGCCGACCTGACTGGTGTGATGAGCGCCATCAACAACAACCGTGTGAACAATGGTGAAGAGCCATTGAGCGAAGACGCTTTGTTGGTTCGCCTCTTCAACGAGGTGGCTTACGTATGGCCACGTGTGGGTTATCCACCCCTCGTCACTCCGTTCTCCCAGTATGTGAAGAACATCGCTTTGATGAACCTGCTCACTGAATCCATGGGTAAGCCACGTTACTCTATGATGGACAACTCTATCTGGGGTATGATTCTCGGTAAGAGCGGTAAGTTGCCAGGTGAGGTGGCTCCGGAAATCGTAGAACTGGCAAAGGAAAAGGGCTTCGAGTTCACAGATGCTGATCCTCAGAGCTACTATCCAGACGAACTTCCACGTTTCCGCAAGGAAATGGAAGAAAACGGTTGGGATCTTGGTGAGGACGAGGAAGAACTCTTCGAATTCGCTATGCACGAGACCCAGTACCGTGACTATAAGAGTGGTGCTGCTAAGAAGCGTTTCCTCGCAGACTTGCAGGCAGCTAAGGACAAGGCAAATGCCAGCGGCATGACCGTTGAGGAGGCAACCGCTTTGAAGCATGCCAAGGCTGACGCTATCGTTGCTCCGGAATCAGGTACCATCCTTTGGGAAATCAATGGTGAAGGTGAGGCTGTGAAGAGCATCGAACCATTTATCGGTAAGAAATATGAATCAGGTGAATTCTTCTGCTATCTCGAGAACAACTATGGTCAGATTCAGGAACTTCCTGCAGCTCTCGGTGGTTTGTTGGTAGAGGTGAATGCTAAGCAGGGCGCACATGTCAACAAGGGTGACGTGATTGCTTATATCGAGCGCGCTTAATTTGCCAAGTTTATGTAAATATCAAGCTGTGCCACACGGGAAAGACTGTGAGGCACAGCTTTTTCTTTAAGTACAAAATGGATTATGAAAAAAAAGTTCATTCTCCTCTTGACGTTTTGCTGCGGTTGGCTGACGGTCTTCGCGCAACAATCGTCCTTGGAAAGTTTTCTGGAGAAATATCGGTTGGCTGACCTTTCCCGTCAGCGTTTTGCGCAGACGGCACTGTCGGCCCGTGATTGTGAGGCTTTGGCGCCTTATCTCGTGGAGGCCTGGAAACAGGAAGTCTACGATCGGCTGAGTAAGGACGGCGAACTGTCGAGGATTTGTCGGGGAAATCTGATGATGGCCTTCGACGGTAATGAGTTCGGAGAAGTTCCTTTGGAGGGTCATAGTCTTTATCTCTCTCTTCATGGGGGCGGGTCGGCTCCCAAGGAGGTCAATGATGGGCAGTGGCGCAACCAAGTGGGACTTTATCAGCCCCAGGAAGGGATTTATCTGGCTCCCCGTGCTCCGTGGGATGACTGGAACATGTGGTTCAAGCCCGGGCTGGACGAACTTTTGGAAGACCTGATTCAATGGATGGTAGTCACCCGTGAGGTCAATCCCAACCGGGTTTATCTGATGGGATATTCCGCAGGAGGGGATGGCGTATGGCGTTTGGCTCCTCGTATGGCAGACCGTTGGGCAGCAGCTTCGATGATGGCAGGACATCCCGGTGAGGCGCATCAGGAAAATCTGATCAACGTACCTTTTATGATCTGGGTGGGTGCATTGGATTCCGCCTATGGCCGTAACCAGGAGGCGAAAAAGAAAGGTGAAATCCTGGACTCTCTAGAACAGGCCGAGCCTCTGACCTATGTCCATGAGACCCATATCGTACCGGGCAAGGGACATTGGATGGACCGTGTAGATGCTGAGGCTGTCCGTTGGATGCCGAATTTTGAGCGTGATCCTTTACCGGTGCATATTGTGTGGCGACAGGAGGAAGTGGTACGTCCCGCCTTGTATTGGTTGGAAGTAGATCCTCTTCTTGCCCGTCAGGGAATGCGGGTCGACGTGGTCCGTAATGAAAATGAAATCGAGATCCTGCGTTGTGATTATCCCCGGTTGCGTATCTATCTCAACGACGAGATGATGGATCTCGACCGGAACGTCAAAGTGGTGATGGACGGGAAAGTACTGTATGACGGTAAACTGAAACGTACCCTGGCCACAATGGCGCGCACCTTGTCAACACGCGGGGATTACCATTGGATGTTCTCCACCTATGTGGATATAACGATGAAATAATATGGGAAAGAAAGAAGATTATAAGTTAAAGAATGAATCTTTTCTGGAAAGTCTGCGCCAGGAAGAGGAAGTACAGGAATTGCCTTGCGGCATCTTGTACCGCGTTTTGCAGACCGGTGAGGGGGAGCGTACACCGCAACTCAACAGTATTGTGACGGTGCATTATACCGGTTCGTTAATCAACGGCCGCGTATTTGATGATTCGCGTGAGCGTAAATTTCCCGAGGCCTTCCGTTTGCGGGAGGTGATTACCGGATGGCAGATTGCTTTGCAGCGGATGCACGTCGGGGACCGTTGGGAAATCTATATCCCTGCTGCAGTAGGTTACGGATCCCGTACGTCCGGACCGATACCCGGAAATTCCACCTTGGTCTTTGATGTGGAACTTCTAGGCATCGCTTAAAATCAGCCCGATAGGGGTACCCGATACAAGGGGACAAGAAAAGCATCAGATGGATCATCGTGAACGGTTCTCTTTCCGGAAGATAAAGGAGCTGCCGTCAGGAGGATCGCTCTGATGCTTTTATGGTTTGGGTCAGCAACGGCTGGTTTTGTAAAACATAGTTGGCAAAAGGAACTTTATTTAATGAATAATTCTAAAAAGAAATGCTGAAAGTCCGCATCTGTTTGGTAGTTTGTCGGTAGGATTGTACTTTTGCAATGTGTTTTTCATAGTATTAGATTTAAGGTTAACAAGGTTGGGATACAGAGGTATCCCTTTTTTTATATCCTAAGGTCGTGAAGACACTTATCATCTGGGAATTTCCCCAAATAAATTCCCGTTTCCTTCTCTTTTCTCTTCCCTTCAGTCATCAAAACCGCGAAAGATGGGGAATAGTTCAGAATAATCCATTAATTTTGCTAAGCAATAAAATTTAAAAACGAAAAAATGGAAATAGGAGATAAAGTCAGATTTCTCAATGAAGTCGGTGGTGGTGTAGTTGCCGGCTTTCCTAGTAAAGATACCGTACTCGTCACCGATGATGATGGTTTTGACATCCCGATGTTGAAGACCGAATGTGTGGTGATCGATACCAATGAATATAACATCGCCAAAGTGAATACCGGTTCGCGTAAACCTGTGGAGAAACCAGCAGCCCGTCAGGAACCCGAGGAAGTGGATCTGGCCGACCAGACCATGACGTTCAAGGCTAAACCGGTGGAGCGTCGGGGCGCAGATGTGCTGAATGTCTATTTAGGTTTTATTCCAGTAGACATCAAGGAACTGAGCAATACCTCTTTTGAGGCTTATCTGGTCAACGACAGTAACTATGCCCTGCATTTCTGTATCCTGACTCATGAAGGTGCTGCCTGTCGTCTGCGTCATCAAGGAGTGGTGGAACCCAATACCAAACTGTTCCTGGAAGAATTCCGACGGGATGTGTTGCCCGAACTGGAAAAACTGACGTTGCAGATCTTCGCCTTCAAAGAAGAGAAAACCTTTATCCCCAAACCGATGTTTGAGGTTTCCTTACGCATGGACTGCACCAAATTCTATAAGTTGCATACCTTCCAGAATTCCGATTTCTTCAATGTGCCCTCCTATGTGTGTGAAGTTATCCGCGACGACCGTCCGGCCCGTTCTGTATTTGTGGATGCCCGTCAGCTGCAGGAGGCGCTGCTGGAAAAGAAACAGCCCACTCCCAAGGTACAGCCGGCCCGTAGACCCGGAAAGGAAAGGGAGGAAAAAAACGCGATTGTCGAAGTAGACCTGCATGCGGACGAGGTCTTGGAGACGACAGCCGGGATGAACCCTAAGGATATCATGGACTATCAGCTGAAGATTTTCAACGAGACCATGGAGAAATACCAGAAGGACCACGGTCGCCGTATCGTCTTCATCCACGGTAAGGGAGACGGCGTTCTGCGCAATGCCTTGATCAAGGAATTGAAACTGAAATATAAAAGCTGCCTCTATCAGGATGCCTCTTTCCGGGAATACGGTTTCGGGGCCACTATGGTGGTTATCGGCAACTCCGGATTTTCAAAGAAAGGGAATCATCGCTAAGGTTCCATACGGACAAATGGGGATTCCACTTCTAGATAAGGGAGAAATGTTCCCTTTGAATGCTAAAAAACTGAGAATCTTAGTTATGAATCACTAAATAATCCGTAACTTTGAAACCTGAAAAACTTTCACTCTCCGAGTGAGTCTATTTGAGAAGCTGTCGGGCAGTATCCAACGGCTCTCTCATCGATTAAAGAGAACAAATTATATCATTAACATAATATCATGAAGAAGACTTCAAATTTATCCAAGGTGAAGTATGCAGCCATCGCGTTGGCTTTGCCTTTGGCTGTGGGCAATGCTCCAGAAGTGCAGGCCCATCAGACAGAAGCGGTTAACGCAGTTAGCCAGACTCCTGTGCAGATTGTAGAAGCTCGTCAGATCAATCCTACTACGGTGGAATTGATCTATGCAAATGGTCAGCTGTTGACTATTGACTTCTATGGTGAAAACATTTTCCGTCTTTTCCAGGACAACAACGGCGGTATCGTTCGTAATCCGAAAGCTAAGCCAGAGGCTGATATTTTGGTGAAGAACCCACGTCGCGCCTTGAAGAATGGGAACGGCTTGCAGTTGGAAGTAGCAGAAAAGAACGTCGTACTCAAGACTTCCAAAGCTACCGTCAACGTCGATCGCCAGACTGGTTTGATGACTGTGGCCAACGAAAAGGGGGAGAAGGTCATCGAGATGTTGGAACCTTTTGCAATCGCAGCCAAGAAGACCACATTGACCTTGAAGGAACGTGAAGGCGAATACTTCTACGGTGGTGGTGTGCAGAACGGCCGCTTCTCTCACAAGGGTAAGGAAATCGCTATCGTCAATACCAACAACTGGGTGGACGGCGGTGTTGCTTCTCCAACTCCTTTCTATTGGTCTACCAAGGGTTATGGTATGATGTGGCATACCTTCAAGCAGGGCCACTATAACTTCGGTGCAGAAGAAAAGGGTAAGGTAATCCTTTCACACGATGAAAATTACCTCGATGTATTCTTCATGGTAGACGAAACTCCTTCTGCATTGTTGAACGACTTCTACCAGTTGACGGGTAATCCGGTGTTATTGCCTAAGTTCGGTTTCTACGAAGGTCACCTGAATGCTTACAACCGTGACTACTGGACTCCGACTGACAAGGGTACCATGAAGTATGAAGACGGCAAGTACTACAAGGAAAGCCAGAAGGATAACGGTGGTGTCAAGGAAAGCTTGAACGGTGAGTTGCCAGGCAACTACCAGTTCTCTGCCCGCGCAGCTATCGACCGTTATATCGCTCACGATATGCCATTGGGCTGGTTCTTGCCTAACGACGGTTACGGAGCAGGTTATGGTCAGACTTCTACTCTCGACGGCAATATCCAGAATTTGAAGGAATTCGGTGACTACGCTCGCTCCAAGGGTGTGGAAATCGGTCTTTGGACTCAGAGCAACTTGCATCCAGTGGATGGTGTTGAGGCTCTCTTGCAGCGTGATATCGTGAAGGAAGTTCGCAACGCTGGTGTTCGCGTTTTGAAGACTGACGTTGCTTGGGTCGGCGCAGGTTACAGCTTCGGTTTGAACGGTGTAGCTGACGTTGGCGAAATCATGCCTTACTATGGCAATGACGCTCGTCCTTTCATCATCTCTTTGGACGGTTGGGCTGGTACTCAGCGCTATGCTGGTATCTGGTCCGGTGACCAGACAGGTGGTGACTGGGAATATATCCGTTACCACATCCCGACATTTATCGGTTCCGGTCTTTCTGGTCAGCCAAATATCACCAACGACTTGGACGGTATCTTCGGTGGTAAGAATGTACCGGTCAATGTACGTGACTTCCAGTGGAAGACCTTTACTCCAATGGAATTGAACATGGACGGTTGGGGAGCTAACCCTAAATACCCACAGGTATTGGGCGAACCCGCAGCCAGCATCAACCGTACTTACTTGAAGTTGAAGTCTGAATTGATGCCTTATACTTATACCATCGCTCGTGAAGCTGTGAATGGTAAGCCAATGATCCGTGCGATGTTCCTGGAATATCCTAACGCCTATACTTTGGGTGTAGCTACTCAGTATCAGTTCATGTACGGTCCTTCTATGTTGATCGCTCCAGTTTATGGTGAAACTGCTCCTGATAAGGAAGGCAACGATATCCGTAACGGTATCTATTTGCCAGAAGGTACTTGGGTAGACTATTTTAATGGTGACGTTTACGAAGGTGGCCGCATCATCAACAACTATGACGCTCCATTGTGGAAGATTCCAGTATTCGTGAAGAGCAATGCCATTATCCCGGTTACTCATCCTAACAATAATCCGAATGAAATCTGTCCTGCTTTCCGTGCTTACGAAATCTACGGTGACGGTGAGGCTTCTTTCAAGGAATATGATGACGATGGTAAGACCCAGGCTTATTTGAGAGGCGATGCTACTCAGACCATTATCGCTACTCAGGCTGAAAAGGGTAAACTGGTAGTTGCCATCCATCCAACTCAGGGTGCATTCGAAGGTTTCACTAAGGAAAAGGTCACTGACTTGCGTATCAACGCCACCAAGGCTCCTAAGAAGGTGGTTGCCAAGTTCGGTAAGAAGAAGGTCACTTTGAAGGCCGTTTCTTCTATGGAAGAACTCAAGAAGGGTGAAAACGTCTTCTTCTACAACGAAAAGCCTAATTTGAACCGTTTCGCTACTAAGGGTTCTGAATTCGAAAAGGTGGAAATCATCAAGAATCCACAGGTACTCGTGAAGTTGGCAAAGTGCGACGTTACAGAGACTGCACTCACTGTCGAAGTGAATGGTTTCGAATTCCAGCCAGCTGACCGCTTCCTCGTAAGCACCGGCGCTTTGGCTGCTCCAAAGGTAAGCTTCACTGAAGAAGGTGTTCAGCCTTACGACTTGACTCCATCCTGGAACAAGGTGGAAAACGCTGACTACTATGAAGTAGAATTCAACGGTATGCTTTACTCCACCATCAAGAACTTGAGCTTGAACTTCGGTAGCTTGGTACCAGAAACAGCTTATAGCTTCAAGGTACGTGCGGTCAACAAGGACGGTAAGTCTGAATGGGCTACAGCTTCTGCTACCACCAAGGCTAATCCTCTTGAATTTGCAGTGAAGGGCATCAAGGCTTCTGTCACTTGTGCTGATCAGGGTGGTCAGGGCATCGCTAAGTTGTTCGACTTCGATCCTAAGAGCATCTGGCATACTCAGTACGGTGCAACCGCTGTTCCTTTCGAAATGATGATCGACCTTCGTTCTGTCAACCAGCTCGACCGCATGGAATACACTCCACGTCCTGACGCAGGTAACGGTACATTGCTCGAAGGTACTATTTCTTATAGCTCTGATAAGCAGCACTGGAGCGAACCACAGGCTATCAAGTGGGCACAGAATGCCGACATGAAGAGCTTCGCATTCGCTGGTAATCCTAAGGCTCGTTACGTGAAACTCGCAGTCACCAAGGCTGTAGGTAACTTCGGTTCTGGTCACGAAATGTACATCTTCAAGGTGGCAGATACCGAAAGTGAAATCCAGGGTGATATCAACCGCGATAAGCGTATCGATGAAAATGACTTGACCAGCTACATGAACTATACAGGTTTGCGTAAGGTGGACAGCGACTTCGACTATGTCAGCATTGGTGATATCAACAAGAACGGCATGATCGATGCCTTCGATATCTCTGTTGTGACTACTGAACTCGACGGTGGCGTTTATGCTTCCAGCGATAAGGTGGCAGGTAGCCTGGTATTGACTCCAAACAAGAAGAGCTACAAGGCTGGTGAAGAGGTCTTGGTTACCGTATCCGGTAAGGGTCTCCACTCTGTAAACGGTTTGAGCTTCGGTTTGCCATACAGCACTGACGAATTGGAATATGCCGGTCTCGAACTCAAGGGCATGAAGAACATGGAGAACCTGACTTACGACCGTCTGCACAGCAATGGTCAGAAGGCACTCTATCCAACCTTCGTGAACAAGGGTAACAACTTCTTGCTTGAAAATGGTGATTCTGAATTGTTCGTCATCAAGTTCAAGGCTAAGAAGGCAGGTAAGTTCAACTTGAAGGCCGTTGACGGTATCTTGGTGGATCGTAACCTTGGTTCTGTAAACTTCTAATTCAATTTAGATATCCTATAAAAAAATCTCGCTGCAGTTATCTGTAGCGAGATTTTTTTGTATGGTGGCGATTTAAAGTGTGATTTTGTCTATATTTGTAGTCGTCTCAGCTCGGTGCTCGGGACCAGAGAGTGGAATATGGATAACGTTTCCGGGACCGGTGGAGGCCCATGGCTACTGACGGTTGCCGGAACAGACGTGTGGCGCAGTACTTCCATCTCGACCTTTCCGGAGGACGGAGGAAACGCGACAGCACATTCAAAAAAACTAGGATTATGGAAGAAAAAAAGAAAACCCGTTCAAAGGCTGCTTTGGCCTTTAATTTGTTTGGCAGTTATTTTAATATCTTACCGGACAAGGAAGATGAGTTGCAGACCATCCAAAACATTGGAGCCGGAGTCCGTTTCCGTGGGGCGAACCTGTGGATTTTGATTTTCGCGATACTGATTGCTTCTTTGGGATTGAATGTCAATTCCACCGCAGTCATTATCGGTGCCATGTTGATTTCCCCTTTGATGGGACCGATTATCGGGTCCGGATTGGCGCTAGGCATCAAGGATTATGCCCTGTTGCGCCGTTCCGCCAAGAATTATATGGTAGCCACCTTGATCAGTGTGTTTACAGCGACCCTCTATTTCCTGATTACTCCTTTTGAGGGGGAGCAGTCTGAGCTGTTGGCCCGTACTTCTCCGACCTTGTATGATGTCCTCATCGCCTTCTTTGGCGGTATGGCCGGTATCGTGGCCGTCTGTACGAAAGGTAAGGGAAATGTGATTCCGGGTGTGGCTATCGCTACAGCCCTGATGCCTCCGTTGTGTACGGCCGGTTACGGTCTGGCTTCTCTGAACTGGGCTTATTTCCTCGGAGCTTTTTATCTGTTCTTTATCAATACCGTATTTATTGGACTGGCCACTTTCCTCGGGGTCAAGATGTTGCGCTTTTCCCCGGTACCTGTGCAGCGCAGTAAGGAATACCATAATATCGGTCGTTATCTGGCGGTGGGTATATTTCTGTCCTTGATTCCAGCAGCCTGGATGACCTACCGGATTATCAAGGATGCCTTTTTCGAAGAGAGCGTGGTCCGCTATATCAAGGACGAATTAGATCAGCGGGGTACGGAGATCCTGGCACATTATGTCGACAAGGACAAACAGGTGCTGGAAGTCGTGGCTGTGGGGCGTGAAATCAAACCGGAAGTAATCCGCAGGGCCTGTGAACACATGGACCGTTATAAACTCAGCGGTTTCCAGTTGGAAGTAGTACAAGGAGAACAGAGTGACAGCGTGATGCGTCTGGCCGACCGACTCAATGATGTCACCAGTAACCACGACAAGAGTGTGGAAATGATCAAGTCGCAGTCGCAGCAGATTGCCCTTCTGAATGAGAAAATAGAATGGGGCAACCGCTTTGCCGCATTATCTCCACAGCTCAGAAAGGAGATGAAAATCTTGTTCCCAGCCGTGGAAAAACTGCAGTTGTCTGCTGCCGACGAGATTTGGGTGGATAGTCTCACCGCTCCGGTGAAGCAGGTGTTGGCAGTGGCTTATCTGCGTGCTGACAGTACCAGTCTTACCTTTGAACCGCAGCTTCTGAGCGAGTGGCTGCAGTCCAGAGTCAACGAGGACAGTGTCGCCTTGATCACGGTGCCGATGGTATCCCCATCTTCGAAATGATGAACTTGGCCGGTCCGGATGCCGACAGGAAAAACGTAGGAGAGGAGGATAAATAAAATAATTTATGTAACTTTGCTCAGCCAAAAAATAAAGGGGGAATCTTCGGTTCGTTCCGGGATTCCCTTTTATGATGGACAGCTATAGATTGTTCCTCTTATCCCATAGTGGAAAAACATAAAAAACATATGATGCAACTCTTTCAAGAAGAAAATCCAAATCGTGGCCGTGTAGAAGTCATTTGCGGTTCCATGTTTTCCGGTAAAACAGAAGAACTCATCCGTCGTCTGAAGCGTGCACGTATAGCCCGCCAGCGCGTGGAAATTTACAAACCCAGTATTGATACCCGATATTCGGAGGAGGAGGTCGTGTCGCACGACCGTAACGCCATCATGTCTACTCCGGTTGAGGCTGCAGCCAGTATCTTGCTTTTGGCAGATGAGGCAGAGGTCATCGGTATTGACGAGGCGCAGTTCTTTGACGATGGTCTGGTGGATGTCTGCAATGAGTTGGCCAACCGGGGGAAACGGGTGATTGTGGCGGGTCTGGACATGGATTTCAAGGGGGTTCCCTTTGGTCCGATGCCGGCTTTGTGTGCCATCGCTGAAGATGTGACTAAGGTTCATGCCATCTGTGTGAAGTGCGGAGCGTTGGCTTACCTCAGTCACCGTATCGTGGAAGGAGAACGCCGTGTCATGTTGGGTGAGCAGGCAGAATACGAACCGCTTTGCCGCGCTTGCTACAATAAATGTAAGGAATAAAAGGTGTGGAATTACGCGGTAGGTCCTGATGGGCTGTTCCGCAGGAGAGGATAGGGAGTATGTCTTGATCAGGCATACTCCTTTTTTAGGTCCTGATTTTTATTCAATCTGGAGAAACGACATCTTCAAACCTTCTGCCGTGCGGGGATATAGATAAAAATGAATTGAAAACAAAATAACCTTAAAATACAGAGAAATGTAAGAATGTGATAGATTATTCTACAAGATATTGCATTAATATGTAAATTTAAGTAAATAAATTTGTTTTATATTAAAATAAGTTCTACCTTTCGGCCATGAATTAAACGAAGACAACCCTTTGGGGCTTTGTGCAGATTAAACCTTGATACTAGACTGCTATACTTCATCTCTAGAAGGAAACACGCCTCCTGGGGGCAGTTTGAACCTAATTTTAAAACACAATATTATGAAAAAAAACTTTACTACTTTACTCGAACTCTTGTTCTTGGCCGGTACCACTTTCCCGTTGGGAGTCAACGCTAGTGAACCTGTGCAATTTCCTTTGCCGGTCTCTGTAGGTGTCACCGAAGGAGGCGTAGACGGCATCGTCTCTACGTTAGGTATGCAGAACCTGGACATTCTGGACAATGAAAAATGGTGTGGTTATTTCAATGGTGATTTTGCCGACAACACCGGCACGCTCGGTGTGGAAACCACAGGCGCTTATGATTGCTGTGTCAAGATTCCGGCTACGGACGAGGTAATGGGCAAGGGGAGAACCATTGAGGGGGTTTCTTTTTCTTTCCCTTCTCGGTTCCATCTCGACAGTGTCTACATCTGGATTTCAGAAGAATTGCCTTCAAAACCCACAGCTGCCACCATCACCTATCAGAAGGTGAATACCGCTGACCTCAACGACCTTCGTGGCTTGACCCGAAAGTCCAACGAGGTACGTTTTGAGCACCCTTATATGATGGGGGACAAGGACGTGTATGTGGGATATTCTTTTGTGGTTACCAAGGCTCAGACCACAGAGGACAAGAATCCGGTGCTGATCACCAAGTATCCTCAGAACACCGCTAAGAATGCCCTTTTCTTTAACGCCCCAGGGGAAGAGTGGACCGATATGTCGGGTTATCCCTTTGGTAATCTGGCGATGCGTCTGCTCATGAGCCGTAAGTCTACACAGAATGCTGTCGCTATCCAGCCGCGCCTTACCGCCGATTTGGCCGGAAAAACCGGTTCTGTGGAAAATATAACCGTCAGCTTGAAGAACGAGGGAGAAAAGGGCTGCAGCTCTTTCGCCTATGTTGTTGCCAACGGTGAGCAGAGTTATCCGGAACAAACGGTGACTCTCGAAGAACCGGTCAGCGGTCTCGACGAAGTCTTCGAATATACCGTTCCCGTCCCCATCAATGAACATTCCGGGAAGGATACACTGAAGATCATGGTGACCAAGGTCAACGGCGTGGACAACGAATCAGTTTCCCATACCCAGTGTAATGGCAACATGTTTGCCTTGTCCAAGGTGGTCGACCATAACGTACTCATTGAATATTTCGTAGGAACCTGGGATGGACACTCTCCACGTGCCTATATCTCTATGGATAAGATCTCAAAGAAATATGGTGACCGCGCCGTCATAGCTGCGGTACATGCCGGAAATGTGGAAGCCATGGAGTGTGCGGACTATACAAAGATGACCTATTACTATAAGGGGACCACAGGATTCCCGACTACTTTCGTTGACCGTACCATCAATGATATCTATCCTTATTGGGGAGAGGAACTCATGAGCGATTTCGGTTTTGAACAGAGCTTCCTGAAGATGTATAATAAGGTGGCTTTGGCAGAAATCCAGGTGGACAGCAAACTCAGTGACGACAATAAGGTACTGACCGTGACTTCAACCACCAACTTCCTCTGCGAAAATCCTGATGGAGACTATGGAGTGGGCTATGTGCTTACCGCCGACAGTCTGACCGGTACCGGCAAGGGTTGGGACCAGGAGAATCAGTTGGTTGACTTCAAGGGTTCCGGTATCTTCGACAACGATACTTTGTTCAATTGGTGGATGGACGGTGAGAAAGTCGTCAAGGGACTCGTCTATAACAATGTGGCTATCGCAGCCCAGGGTATGCTTACCAAGGGATTGGATCAGAGTCTGTCAGCTCCTTTCAACGAATCCACACCACAGACTCACAGTGTCACCTTTGACCTCAGCAGTTATCCTTTGATTCAGGATGTTTCCAAGTTGAGTGTCTGTGCTGTTGTCTTCGACCGTAAGAATGGTCGTGTGGTCAATTCCGACAAGGCACCGGTCAAGGTCAGCACCGCTATTGAGGACGTGACCGTTCCTGTGGAAGAGGTCAAGGAAGTGGCTCGCTATACCGTGGGTGGCCAGCGTCTTCTGGCACCGGTCAAGGGTGTGAACCTGGTGAAATATAGTGATGGCAGTGTGAAGAAAGTGTTTGTACGCTAAATCTGCAGGCAATTTCTTGCCGCACCGCAATTTTGCAATGCATAAAAAGCCCGTCGTTGTTGGTCAACGGCGGGCTTTTATCTGTGTATTCGGGTTTTCTCCGGTGCAGTGACTATCGCTCATAGACATTTTCAATCTCCATCACGTAGATGCGGTGGAGAGAACCGCCGGGCTGGTCGTTGTACCAACGCTCGAGAACGGCTTTGTCCAGGAACATTTCCGGTTGCATATCGGTGCAGAAAAGTTTTCTCCCTTCCAGCGTCAGACGAGCCTGCTGGAAAGAGACATTCCCCTTTTCGGTGAATACAGGAGTCAGACCGGCCTCTTCCACTTTGTTGCAGTCGCGCCCTGATTTCTTTCCGCAGATACTGTGGATTTCCTGATGCTCTTTTCCGAGGAAAGAGAGGGTCAGCTGTTCCTGCTGTTCGATAAATTCATAGGTGTATCTTTCCGGACGGATAAAGATAAAAGCGACCGGACGGTTCCAAAGCCAACCCAGACCACCCCAGGAGGCAGTCATCGTATTGAAATGGTCGGGAGTGCCGGCAGTCACCAGCATCCATTCCTTACCGATGAGATCGAAGAGATGCTCTTCTTGCAAACGATTGATATCCTTTTTTGTCATCTTGTAGATAGATTTATAGATTCTGCAAAATTACGCATATTTTACTGTTCCCAACCGGAATGCCGTCCTTTTTTGTATTCTGCAGAAAAATGCGAGGACTGCTTTCTTAAGTGTCGTTTTTATTCAGTATATTTGTGGCCAAATATAAAAACAATCTGATATGGAAAAAATAGATTGGGCTAATTTGTCCTTTGGCTATATGCCTACTGATTATAATGTTCGTTGCTATTATCGTAACGGCGAATGGGGTGAGATTGAAGTAAGTTCTTCAGAAACAATCAACATTCATATGGCGGCGACCGCTTTGCATTATGGTCAGGAAGCATTCGAAGGTTTGAAGGCTTTCCGTTGTCCTGACGGTAACGTTCGTGTATTCCGTATGAAGGATAACGCAGAAAGATTGCAAGGTACTTGCCGTGGCATCCTGATGCCTGAGCTGCCGACAGAGAAATTCTGCGAGATGGTGGAGCGCGTGATCAAATTGAACGCACGTTTCATTCCTCCTTATGAAAGTGGTGCGGCTTTGTACATCCGTCCGCTGTTGATCGGTACAGGTGCACAGGTCGGTGTTCATCCTGCTAACGAATATCTGTTCGTTATCTTTGTGACTCCGGTAGGTCCTTATTTCAAGGGTGGTTTCTCCACCAACAATTATGTGATTATCCGTGAGTTCGACCGTGCTGCTCCGTTGGGTACCGGTACCTTCAAGGTGGGAGGTAACTACGCCGCTAGTCTCCGTGCCAACAAGATGGCACACGATGCTGGCTATTCTTGCGAGTTCTATCTCGACGCCAAGGAAAAGAAATACATCGACGAATGTGGTGCTGCCAACTTCTTCGGTATTAAGGACAACACTTATATTACTCCGAAATCTACTTCCATTCTGCCTTCCATCACCAACCGCAGTCTGCAACAGTTGGCGCTCGACTTAGGAATGAAGGTGGAATGCCGCCAGGTGCCTGAAGAAGAGTTGGAAACCTTCGAGGAAGCTGGAGCTTGTGGTACAGCTGCGGTCATCAGTCCAATCGGCACCATCGATGACCTGGAAAACAAACGTAGTTACGTGATTGCCAAGGATGGTCAACCTGGACCGCATTCCAAGGCGTTGTACACGAAGTTGCGCAACATCCAGTATGGTATAGAACCTGACACTCACGATTGGGTCACCGTTTTGAAAGGATTTTAAAGAATAGATGAATAGGGCGAGTGTTGAATAGATTTCGATACTCGCCTCTTTTCATAAAAGCTATTCACCATAAACTAATAAAATTAGACGAAAGTATGAATAGAAATCTCCGCTCTCTTTTAGGTTTCGCATTTTTACTGGTTTTGGCTTCTGCTGTGATCGGCTGTAAGTCGGATGCTGAGAAAATGCTCGAACAAAAGGAACAGGAATTGGCAGACCTCCGCCAGATTGCAGAATTGGACCGTCGCGAGATGGAAAATGAATACGCACAGTTTGCCGCGCAGTATAGCGAAATGAAAAAAGGGATTCGTGACGACTCCCTTTTGGCTCGTCTGGACGCTGAGCAGAAACGTGCAGAACAGTTGATGACGGAGTTGAAAAACCTCAAGAAGAGCAGTGCCTCTGAAATCTTGAGATTGAAAAAGGAATTGGCAACTGTACGTGCCGTATTGCGCGAATATATTCGTCAGGTCGACTCCCTCCAGCAGTTGAATATCGCTTTGATGAGTGAGCGTGACAAGGCCTTGGCTTTGGCGGATCGTAGAAAAAAGGAGAACAAGACCATTGTGGAGCACAATGAGTCGTTGAGCGAACAGGTGGCTATCGCTGCGCAGCTCAATGCCACCAACGTGAACATCGAGGCTTTGAAGAAAAATGGCAAAAGCGCTCGTCGAAGCAAGGATATTGTCAGCTTCGCCATCAGTTTCACCATTAATAGAAATGTGACCGCTACTTCCGGTAACCGTACCGTTTATGTACGTTTGATGAAGCCTACCAAGGATTTGGCAGCACCTTCCGGTAAGTTTGCTTATCAGGACCGCGATATCGAATTCTCGGCTAGTAAGGTCATTGAATACAACGGACGGGAACAGAATGTGACGGTCTATGTTCCGATCAAGGAGTTCTTGGTGAAGGGTGAATATAGTGCGCACATCTTTGTGGACGGACAGATGATTGGTTCGGGAACGATGACGATGAACAAATAATGTGACGGTTTTCAGATAAAGTAGCATTCTAAATAAACGGGTGATTGCATTAAAACATTCGGTTATTCCATAGTAAGAAGAGTGGTGAATCTCAGTTCATCGCTCTTCTTTTTTAGGCTGCCATCGGACACCTTATGTCCTTTGTTAAAGGCATTACTTATGGGGGGGAAGTTGGTCTTGGATTTGATGTTTTTTCTTAATTTTGTATGAACGTAGAAAAAATCTTTTTAGAAGATGAACAATATAGTAGTAATGAACAGTGATCAGGAAAATACAAAGCAATCTATCTCAGTTCCGGGAAATTTTGCGGTTTGTAATCTGGCAGATTGTGTGAAAAGTAGTTCCTGTCTGCGCCATGTTGCGGCAGGATTAATTCCACCACGACAAATGTGTATAGTTTCAGTAAATCCGAATTTTGTTACCCATGAAAATTTGGTATCAGGAACGTGTGCTGCTTATGTGAATGCGCAACGTGTTACTCTGGCCCGTGGTTTTCAGCAGGCATTGAAAACCGTTCCCCTAGGCAACAAAAAAGCGTTGGAGGCACAGCTCCGTAACCGTTTTTGTCAAGCCGTCTATTATCGTGTCCGTAAAGGAACTCGAGCGCTTACGCCCGAAGAACAACAGTTTGTGGAACAGGTGTTGGTGGCTAACGGTGCTCATCGTCCCGTAATCTTTGATGCTTATGAAGAAGATTATCTTTGGGACAGATAGGAAAAGTCCACCATACATCTGGTTTGCAGTTTTTATCTCTTAGGAGATAAAATATTTTCTCCTAGGAGATAATTTATTTTCTTATAGGAGATAAATGTTTTTCTTCTTGGAGATAAACAATCTTGTCGTATCTCGTGGAATGACAATCGTCAGGTAGATGACTGTGAAATACATCTACGAAGTACAAGTAACAGCCCCATGCTTCTCTAGAGAGCCCAGCACTTTTTTTATAGAATCACGTCATCCAGCCGTTTAAATTGAATTTGCAAATAATAAGTATCTTTTGTAAGTTTTCTTGCTCAGTTTGCGCTTTTTCTTTAGCTTTGCAGTGTAGAGAGTTTCTTTCTACAATATATTAGAGAAGGGCGTTTAGCTAAGTTATCCTGTTATGGAATCTGGACAATTCTATTCGTATGGATAATGAGCAAGAAACGCCCACGTTGGTAGTTTATTATTCTCGTAAGGGATTAGTATATCTATTGGCGTGGGTTTTGCTTATTATATACGAATGGCAGTCCAGAGCCACATAACAATAATAAGTCAAAGCCTGCGCTTTTTATATTTTATGTAGTTATATTCATCTAATACTTAAGTATCCTCATTAATTTTAGGTTTGGTTCCTGTTTGTCTGCTGCTTTCATCTTCGGCTCTTACGACTCCTATGCGGGCTGTAGGAGCGCAATCCCCCTCGGGTCTTAGCAGCTGATTGTCAGAAAGAACGGATGGAAATCACAGAAAGACTGAAAACATAGCACATAAAAAAGGAGATTGTTGAAGAATGTTGTTGAATTTTGAGCATGTGTTTGGAATATGAAAACTGATGTAGAACAATTTTTAAAATCTTTTCAAGGAGGGCAGGTTGCGGATATCGGTGAAGGGATGAAACTCGTGAGAGAGCTCATCTGTAACCGTTGGAGAAACCGATATTTGGTCAATACAGAGGCTGAGGAAGTTTATGAATTGGTTGGGGCCGACCTGACCTTGAAATGCGTCAGCGGGGATGATATCGATTGGGACCGTTTGTTAAAATGCGGGCTTCACAACCGGGAAGAGGTACTTTCAGCTGTCCATTCATTTACGGTGTATGCCTACAATGGAGGCATCGCCTATGCCTGTTGGACGTTGCATCCAGACCGTCAGGAAGGGGCGGATGGTGAATTGCACACAGCAGGTGAGGTGGGGGAAGAGATAGGAGCCTATATTGACAAGAAGGGTCGGATCTTAGTCAAATTCCAGCTGGTAGAAAATGAGCGTACGCGTCAGCAATTGCGCCATAAGGCCTTGCGTTTTTAGAATTCCTGATAAACCGAAGGTTATGCACGAAAACGGTTGATAAAGCTGAGGGATTGTGGGTACTCAATAAAAGACATTGAAGGCGGATTATAGTGGGTCTTGTAAATGAGCGCAGAGACTCAGACTTGTTTGAAGGATATACTGAATGCCGAGATGATGTAAATGGACGCATATATTTGCCGCAATCGGCAAGAGCCGGTGCGGTTACTTATTTTTATTTAACCACAAATCTTCACAAATCGACACCAATCTCTGGACTCGCTGACGCTCGTCAAATCTCCACGAATCTTTTTGCCGTAGTCGGCAAAAGCTGGCGCATGAGATGGTTGATGAGGGGCTGGCATAACCACTGGATGATTTCTCACAGACCTTACAGACTTACCACCGGACGACTCTCATTGAGAAACTCCGCCGCACGGAATCCATTGCATTATAACTTCGTCAAAGTTTATCTTTGTGTCCCACTCTACTATTTCCATATCTGGACATATTGTAAAAACTAATGATTTTA
>SAMEA104404097__coassemble_650_pt1 | contig 33099 bp, 24 predicted proteins | sample SAMEA104404097__metabat2_low_PE_059 | metagenome-assembled genome bin SAMEA104404097 (sample SAMEA104404097) | Balaenoptera acutorostrata | reverse complement strand
AAAATAACAACATTTTTGAATAATCTACGAAATCTTAAATGAAAGAGCCGTGTGCCGGCTGGGAGTGGGGCGGCTTATCGTCGGGCTGACGGATGGAAACATTTCGTGAAAATCGAGGAGATGCCTGTTACTGCTATCCCGACAGTGACAGCGGCAAAGGTGAGTCTTCATGGCGGAGAAGTTTGGGTGGACGCTGTTCCTCGGGGAAAAATGCTTCGTGTTTATGAAGTTTCTGGTCGACAGGTGTTACAGAAAACCAGTGAGGGAGGGGTGCTTCGTCTAGCGTTGCCTCTTGGAAAGATCTATTGGATTCAGGTAGAGCATCAGCCGTCGATTGCTATAAAGATGTAGTCGGAGACCGGTAGATGGTACGGATTGTGTTTCCTCTATGTAGTTCTTTCTTGGGCATACTCCGTTAGGTTCAATTCTTTATGGGAGAGATCTGCTGTTTTTGGAGACAATTTTCGTGAGGTACTATGTGGAGGTTTTCGTAGTGGCTTTAATGGAAAAATGACTGACTCATGTTGCGGCTTGGATTTTTTAGGGTGGCTGCGCAGTGGATGTCCATTGGTTAGACCATCATTGGGCTAGAGAGAATTTGTGGCTGTAAGTGTTAGTCACCAGCCCGCTTGATCGCGTCAAAAAACACAGAAAATCTAAATTGCACTCCATTTTCGCGCTTCTACAATAAAGTTGGCCATTTAGCCTTCACCTCTTCACTTTCCGTATAACCTGCAGATTTTCATTGAATATGAGTGAAGGCAAAGCCTTCACTTTTCCTTCACCTTTCCTTCGCTTTCTTCACTTTCTTCACGAAGGATAGTGAAGGAAACAGCTACGAGTGAAGACAAAGTGAAGGCTTTGCCTTCACTCATATTTTGTTGATATACAATTATTTGTAAACAGAGTGAAGGCGTGAAGGCAAAAGTGCAAACCTCATGTAGAAATACAAAAAATAGGAGATTTTTACGCAAATATTAATCTACAAGAGATCTAAACAAATCTACAATACTCGTAGATCAGTCTACAATACTCGTAGATCAATCTACAATACTCGTAGATCAGTCTATAATACTTATAGATTACATTTCCCGTTACAAAATTTCCCGCAGAAGTCATTTAAAAATGTATATTCCGGGTCAAAACCGCATGGCAAAACTTCACTTAGGAAGGGTGGCAGGGGCGAGTACCTGAGTCTTTGAAATTAAAATCTTAACCAGAAGTTGAATGATTGATGGGGGGGATGCGGTAGAGAAGGAAACAAATATTGTAAAACACTTAAAATGTGTCATCCGTGATACTAAAACACCTATTTTTGTAAAATAATTTGTTTTATGATAATATTTTTTGTGAAAAGTCTTCTGTTTGTAAAATTTTATCTATATTTGCCGATGACAGAATGAGGGCTTACTGTACATCCAGAACAGATAGTGGGAGAAAGGATACCCAAGAGATGGATAAACATTAGGCCGGTAATACAGATGCCGGTGGTTACAGTGAACGAAGAGATTGAATTTATAAACTTAAACTAAACCATATGTTAACTGAAAATTCAAAACTACGTGAGGATGCACGTCGAAATCTTGAAGGAAAATGGTCGAATGCCGTCCTGATGGCACTCGTTTATTCGTTAATAACTTCAGCAACTACCTCCATTCCTATTGTAGGGCAATTGGCGGTCATCTTTTTGTTGCTGCCGATCAACTGGGGCTTTGAAGTTGCAATGCTAGAATACAAAAGAGGCCATTTCGTGGATCTGTCCTTTATTTTCAGCGGATTTCAGCAATACCAGCGCATCCTGACTACAAAGTTTTTACAGAGTCTCTATGTCTTCTTGTGGTCGTTGCTCTTGGTGGTACCTGGCATTATCAAAGGTTATTCCTATGCCATGACCTCTTTCATTTTGCAGGATGAACCTAATCTGCAGAATAACGCTGCTATAGAGAAAAGTATGGCGATGATGGAAGGTAACAAGATGAAACTTTTCCTCCTGGATCTGAGTTTTATCGGATGGTTCCTCTTGTCTCTTCTGACTTGTGGTATCGGTCTTTGGTGGCTGCTTCCTTATATGTATGTGGCTCGTGCTGGATTCTACGAGGATCTGAAGAGAAGCCAGTTGCAAAATGTAGAATAAAACATAAATTGATAAAAATAGAATGTTAAATCCTCAGTGGACATGGTGATGTCTGCTGGGGATTTTTTTTGATCTTTTCAAAAATCGTTGCCAATAGAATTCGGTAGACAGACAACAGATTCTTGGGGAGTTGGGGATTTATTGTATTCCTCTTTCTTGTAGTGCCTGGGCAATGGGAGCATCGGCTGCTGCCCAGTCGAGTGTATCTAGTAGGGATGAGGGTAACCATTGGTAAGCATGGTGTTCACGAAGCGTGAAACAGCGGTCTTTCGCCGAACAAAGAAAGGCTTCCATGGTGATGGTGAAATCGGGATATTCGTGGGTGACGGTCATGAAGAGGGAGTCCACATGGATGTCATAATCCATTTCTTCATGAATTTCTCTTTGGAGTGCCTCTTCAGAAGTTTCTCCCGGTTCCACTTTCCCTCCTGGAAATTCATATTTGAAGGAGGTATAAGGAAAACGTGTTTTTCCGCGTTGCATGCAGAGTAGTTCGTCGTGGTGCTGGATGATGGCGGCGACTACGTGGTAGTAAGGATGAGGGGTCATATCTTTAAGTTGATTATTGCCGTATTGTATTTCTGTCTCCGCGGCAAGAGAAGCACATTCCTCTTCTGCCGTGTAACCTTTCTGGCCATGATTCATCAGGTAAATCTGGTCGAGGGTATGGAGTAGACTGTCTAAGGTCTGAAGACGGACCTTGGGCTTGAGTTGGCATTCCCAAATCGTGATGACGTTCCAGCCGAGATCCCGGAGTTGCTGGTTGACCTTGATATCCCGTTCCTGGTTTCGTTCTATCTTGTTTTTCCAGAAACTCACATTTGATTTCGGTAGACGGAAAAGTGGGCAATGGGCGTGACCATGCCAGAAGCAGCCGTTGATGAAGATGGCCGTCTTGTATTTCCGGAGCAGAATATCTGGAGTTCCAGGTAAACGGCGGACATTGACCCGGAAACGGAAGCCTGCTGCAAATAAGTATTTGCGTACGAGGATTTCCGGCTTCGTGTTGCTACCTCGGATGTGTTGCATACATCGGGTACGTTGCTCGGGTGTCATCATGTCGGTCATGTCGCACGTAAAGATACAAAATGCTGGTAGATTGGGAAATGGAATCCCTAAGAAATTGAGCGCGTTCTTGGGGGCAATAAAAAATCCGTAGGCTCTTATTATAAATAAGCGTCTACGGATCAATATAAATATTATTGATATGCTCTAAATCAAAGGACCTCTCCAAAACCGGGAAGTGATGTCTATCATTTCTCCCTTCTCAATACGGTACAACCTCTGGTTAGTGGTGGTGGAACTAAGAGGTCCCAAGGCCTTTACGTAAGGTCCGACCTTAATGTAGTCGAATCCCTCGTTGGTGAATCCTTGTGGTAGTTCCTGTCGGCCACTGTACCATCCCGTGTGGATTTGGTCACCATATTGCTGTTTCACCGTTCTGAGCAAGCGCGCCACTTCTGCGGGGTCATTATCGCCCCCCATGAGCCCGACACAGGTGATTTCCCCGATAAAATCCTCAATCAACCCCAGTAGCCGTTCCGGAGTCAGCACCTCTCCAACATCTCCTTGTAAATAAGCACTATGACAGCCTGGGCAGCCATTAGGACAGAGCGAAAGGTTGATGGCCAAAGTCACTTCGTCAGGAAATTCCTGAAAGACGATATCGTGGTTGAGGTATTTTATCAATTTCTTAGGGTTTTGGAGTCAATGAAAAGGTCTTTTTTATTCAGCTTTGGCATAGAAACGGCGTGCAGCCTCTTTCTGGCGGTCCAGGGAGAAGTTGGATACACGTTTCAGGTAACCGATGATACGGGTCAGATAATCCACGTTCTTGCTGTGGCAATGAGGACACTCTTTCAGATAGCGCTTGTCGATATGTCCGCAGTCCTTGCAGAGAGTGTTCGGAATGTTGAAAGTGAAATAGTTACATCCTTCTTTTGCCGCAACACGGAGCAGCTGACGGTATTGTGGCTGGCTCAGGTGCTCTTCCAAATTCATATGGAGGGCAGATCCGCCTGTGAGATGCTCAATATATCGACGGCCGTGGAGACGGAACTTCTCGATAATGCTGGTGTTAGGATCTTCCACCACATAGAAATAACTGTTGTAGCAGTCTCTCGGAACGAAGTAGCCATCCTTGCGGTCCCAGTTCGCATGCTTGACGCCGACATTTTCTGCAGGAATCATTTCGCAGTTGAAGAGTAAGTCCTTGGAGCGGTACTTCTTATTGTAGGTTTCGATCAATCCTAGAATGTTGCCTACGAAAGTTTCATATTCCTTATTGTCGGAAATCGTAATGCCCAGACTCTCTGCAGCTTCAACCATACCGTTCACACCGATGGTCAGGTATTGACGCTTGAGGTTGATATAGCCGGCATCGAAGAGAGGTAACATACCTTTTTCCATGAGATGACGAAGATTCTCATTGTAGGCCATCTGTACCTTGTGCACTAAGTCCACAATGTTTTCCAGATAAGTGGTGTAGTCGATACCTTCTCGAGTAGCCTGCTGTACGCAGCGGTTGATGTTGATGGTCAACACAGACTTAGAACCAGTGGAGACACCGCCAGCACCGAGGGTATAGCTGAATCCATTGTCCTGGATCTCATTGCGCAGACGGCAGCAAGAGGCCAGAGAGTCGGCGTTATCACTCATGTAAGTAAAGAAGGAATGACCTTTGGCGTACATCTCGGCTGTGAAATCGCCGTATTCCTTATCCATTACGTCCCCGTCTTTAGTCAACAGAGCCATGGTTTCCACAGGGAAGGTCAGTACTGTCTTCGTACGTTCCAGGTTGAACCAGTTCATGAAGCGTTTCTGCAACCAACTCAAAGATTCCCACTGAGGAGCAGAACCGTCGGGGAAGCGGAAGTTTCCGAAGATGCTTTCGAAATAGTACTTGTCGTAATAAGAGATATTCCAGAAAACAGACTGGAAGTTACGGGCACCGGTAGGCTGGTTGATAGAATATACAATCTGTTCGAAACAGTCGGTGATAATTTTGTCAATAGTGCGTTGACGGGTAGAGCGGTCTACGACTTCGTCCGCACGTAGATAGTAGTCCTTGCCATATTCCGATTCGAGGAAATAGCTCAGATACATCAGGAATTCCGGGGTCGCACAAGCGCCGGAAAGCATGGAAGAGACGATGAACACCATATTGACAAAACCGCCACAGAACGATTTCAGATTTGTCGGAGGAGTACTGTTGCCTCCGAGGCTCTTGGTACCACCGAGCAACCAAGGATACATGGTAATGGAAGCACAGTAGTTGGCCAGGCTGGTTTCGTCGTTCTTATAAATATAATGGTTCTTCAGCAAATAAAGGTAGCGGTCGGAGGTCTCTTTGCCGTACATTTCTTTGATCTTGTCGCAAAGCAAACGGCGGTTGAGGCGGATAAAACCTTGTTTAGGCAATTCTCCGATCAGCGTTGCGATGTTTTTGTTTTCTACATTTGCGTTAGAGTCATACTTAGAACCGGTAGCTGCATTTGCTGAGTTGCAGTAGTCGATCAGAAAACGTAATTTGTCGGCAGTCTCACGGTCGTCTTCGTGGCGCTTGCGATAAATCATAAAAGCTTTGGCAGCCTTAAAGTATCTGCCGTCCATCAAGGCGACTTCCACCTGGTTCTGGATATCTTCTACGCTCATGCCATTGCAGAAACGTAATTTATCAATGATGGCCTGCAATTGTTCTTCGTTGACAGGCTCATTGACTGAAGCGAAAGCTTTCAGTATCGCACCTTTAATTTTCTCCAAAGAGAAATGCTCGGTGGAGCCGTCTCGTTTAGTTATAAGAAATGAATCGTAACACATATATTAAGGACAATATTATTATTGATTTTTGGCAATACTATTACTGCCCTGTTTCTAGGGCATTGTTTTTATTTTGGGAAACATTTCCCAATTTTGATGATTAAAAGTCTCTCCAAAATTTGCTAACTTAGCAAGTGTTCATCAGCATTAGCCTAAATCCCGAGGTTTAGCTAAAAGGCGGAAGTAACGGCAGGTCTTCTGGCTTTCCTTATCATTAAACACCTTCCCGTGTTATAATTATAACATAGTGGTTATCATTTGTTTAAGACATAAAAAGGAACTACAGTAGCGGGTACTGCCGCTGAATCTCACAGCGTTCCCTCTTGGCCGGACATTGAGGTCTGGAACCGTCATCCGGTGCAAAGATACACCCAACTTTTTTAATTAAAAAGTATTTTAAGACTTTTATTTCCGGGAAACTTTTATTTGAAATAAGCAAGAAAAAATGTCAGAAAATGAGATAAAAATTTCTTTACTTTGAGGATTAGTGGCACAAAAGTGTAGGACGTCCACAGAACCAACGGGATAGCCCGGTCCGGTCCATCGACCAGGCTATGGTCAAACTTCCTCCGACAGCTAGGGTCGTACTGATCCACAGAAATATCATACCGGTAGGGTCGAATGATAAGAGGGGTACCAAAGGTTTCACCGATAGGGTAAAGATGGGGGAGAACAAAAGTATGGGGAGGGTGTTTCTTCCAATGAACAAGGGGTGACGGAGAATTTTTTCGGAACTCAGGGCATAGATTTTTAAGATCAGGCAGATCACCAGATAGGTGATGGCTATACCGCCAACACTATTATATTGTAAGTTGCCGGGGAAGTAGCATAATATCGCGAGTAGAGGAAAGGCCCAGAAAGAGGGACGGAACACGCGCAGGAAGTGTATCCCGCTTTCAGCTATAGTCACTCCTATAAAATAATAGAGCACATTGTCGCTGACCAGACCTGTGCCGAATACGAGCAGGAGTAAAACGCAGGCAAAGACTCCCAGGCGAACCGGCCATCCCGAGCGTTTCAGCATTCTCTCTGTTCCCCAGAGCGAAAGATTACAGAGAATTAAAGTATGGAGGTACCAGTAAGGGCCCAGTGGATCCACAAATACGCGGTAGCCCAGGTTGGGTAAGGACAAATCAGTCTCTCCACCCCGTACTCCCAAGATTCCGGAGAGTACGACATAGGGAAGTTCCAAAGCCAGATAAGGCACGAACAGCCACCATTGGGAACGGAGATATTGCCGGGCCGGTCGATGAGGATGAGCGAGATATCCGGAAATCAGCAGAAAGATGGGCATATGGAAAGTGTAGACCACCTCCTTGGCATAGGGATATTTCTGTTCGATGTATACCAAGTGGAACATGACCATCAAAACGATGCATACAAATTTGAGTAAATCTAGCTGTTGGATACGTTGTTTCATGTAATCGGTTGTATACTTGGATGTTTGAATGATTAAGGGATGCAAAAATAGTCATATTTTTTGAGAAGTCCTATACGGAATGGGCATAAACAGGAGCTATTCAGTAAAAGGCATACTTTCTTGGAAAAGGTAATTCTTCCTTTCCCGATATTATCATTTATTTATTATTTTTGTGGTATCTTTTAAGAATAGGTGATATGATAAGAACAATGATTATGATTTTGGGATTGGCTAGTACTCTGACATTGACAGCCCGGGAACTGTCCTTCAATAAGCGTGCGGCGATGGGGGTGATTGAGCGAGTCTTTCCTCAGATAGCCGACCGGCTCAGATGGGGAACACTGGAAAAAGAAGGGGATGGGGATGTCTTCGCACAGGAAATCCAAGGGAACCGTCTGAGGATATCGGCCAGCAGTGAGGTGGCTGCATGTCGCGGGGTATATGATTTCATCCGTCAAAATCAATATGGCATATCCAGCTGGACGGGAAATCGTCTGCAGCTTCCTGAAAATCTGGAAGGCAGTCGGGTACGTAAGGTGTGCTCTCCTTTTGCCCATCATTATTATTTCAATGTGGTGACCTATGGATATACGATGCCCTACTGGGATTGGAACCGGTGGGAAAAAGAAATCGACTGGATGGCGCTTCATGGCATAGACCTGCCTTTGGCGCTCGTGGCCAATGAAGCCATCTCTGCCCGCGTGTGGAAAAAACTGGGTTTGACAGATGAGGAAATCTCTGCTTATTTTGTGGGACCGGCACATTTGCCGTGGATGCGTATGGGAAACATCAGCGGTATCGATGGTCCTATGCCCAAGGAATGGCACAAAGACCAGATCGCGTTGCAGCACAAAATCCTGAAAAGGATGCGCAGCCTGGGGATGCATCCCATTTGTCCGGGCTTTGCCGGTTTTGTACCTAAGGCGATGAAACGGTTGTATCCTACGATTCAATTAACAGAAACCTCGTGGGGAGGAGCTTTCCACAACTGGATGCTTTCTCCGCAGGATGATTTGTTTTTCAAAATCGGAAAACTCTTTATTGAGGAGTGGGAGAAAGAGTTCGGAAAGAATGAATACTATCTGGTGGACAGTTTCAACGAGATGGACATTCCTTTCCCGCCGAAGGGTGATCCGGGCCGGTACTCGCTACTGGCTTCTTATGGTGACAAGGTCTACCAGTCGATCCAGGCGGGAAATCCAGATGCCGTATGGGTGATGCAGGGTTGGATGTTCGGTTATCAGCGCTATATCTGGGACGAACCGACGTTGGCCGCACTGGTGAGCAAGGTGCCCGATGACAAGATGCTGCTGCTGGACCTGGCGGTAGACTACAACCGCTGTTTTTGGAAAAATGAGGTGAACTGGGAATTCTACAAAGGCTTCTTCAATAAACCATGGGTGTACAGTGTGATTCCGAATATGGGAGGTAAATCCGGTATGACGGGAGTCTTGGACTTTTATGCCAACGGACATCTTGATGCATTGCGTTCCCCTCATCGCGGTCGTTTGTTTGCTCACGGTATGGCACCGGAAGGTATTGAGAATAATGAAGTCATTTATGAGCTCATTACCGATGCCGGATGGTCGGATACCCCCATTGAGGTCACAAAATGGCTCAAAAACTATTCCACCTCCCGATACGGTGGCTACCATGAGGGACTGGACCGTTTCTGGCAGGGGATGCTCCACTCGGTGTACGGTAGTTTCACCGACCATCCGAGATATAATTGGCAATTACGTCCAGGGTTGGCCCGAAAGGGGACCATCTCGATAGGTCCGGCCTTTTATGAAGGCATAGAGGATCTGGCCAAGTACGCTCCACAGATGAAGGGAAATCTCTTGTTTGAATATGACTTCCGGGAATGGGCGGTGGCTTATGCTGGCGGAAAGGCAGAGGAACTGACCCAGCAGATTGAGGAAGCCTACCTCAAGGGAGACCGGAAATCTGCGGCTGAACGGGAAGGGCAGTTTGTCCGTCTCCTGCAGCAGATGGATAAAATTCTGAATGGGCACCCCACGAAGGATTTACAACGGTGGATCGACCAGGCCCGTCAGCATGGGGCCCGAAACCAGCAACTGTCGGACTACTATGAGAAGAATGCCCGACGTATAGTGACCGTTTGGGGACCCCCGGTGGATGATTATTCAGCCCGTATCTGGTCGGGACTGATCCGGGATTATTATCTTCCTCGCTGGCAGCATTATTTTGAACAGAAGCGTACCGGTAAGTCCTTTGATTTTCCTCAGTGGGAAAGGTACTGGGTGGAACAGCAAAAGGGACTCAGCAATCAGCCAAAAGATATGGATGCTTTCGACCTGGCCGTTCAACTCGTGGAGCAGCTTCAGGCACAAGGTGATTCAGAGACTTTGGGTGCGGTGATCGGTACCTGGAAACTACAGGGATCGCAACGCGCCACCGAGGAATGGATGATGGAAGTCAAGATGCTCCAGACCATGAAGGGACTGAGATTCCATCTTTTAGATACCGATGCCGATGTCCGGGTTGAGGCTGTGGAATTGAAAGCGGACGGAAAGATCTATTCGTTAGGGGAAGGTCGTCAGCTCAAGGGGAGTGGCATCATTCCGATTACATTACCTCAGCACTTTACGGCAAATAATGAATGTAAATTGCGGGTGACGTTCCGGAACGTGGGAGCGGAACAGGTCGCCGGAACGGTTGAGATGCTCAACGCATTACCGTAAAAGAAATACACTTCAGGGTGGCAACGGGTAAGGACGACCGGTTGCCACCCTTTTTAGTTCCTCCTTGCGAGGGGGTGAGAAATGTCTGATTTAACAAATTCTGTGATTCTTGTCTGTCGTTTATCCATGATAATATCTTATATTTGCCATAAAGAGACTACTAATGTGGTGGTCTAGGTAAAAAATCTAAGCTTTATGGGAAAAACCGTTAATATTCGATGCAAGAATACAGGAAAAACGCATAAGATTCCTATTGGTTTCAATTTGGAAGAAGTTTATGAAATGCTAGAAATCAATATGCCGCTTGGGGTGACCAGTGCCAAGGTGAACAACAAGGTGGAGGGATTGCATTTCATGTTTTTCAACGATAAGGATGTGGAATTTCTGGATATCTCCTCTCCTTCCGGAATGCGCACCTATACCCGTTCTCTTTTCTTTGTCCTCTATAAGGCCGTACGCGATCTTTATCCCAAGGCGAGGTTGAGGATTGACACTCCGGTTTCCAACGGCTATTATTGTACGATTGAGGAAGATGATGAGACCGAAGAGCGGCATGCGGACCATCAGTCTGTCCATTCTGTGTGTAGTCCGGAGAAAGTGGCGGCCATCAAGCAGCGGATGGTGGAAATTGTGGCAGCAGACCTGCCGTTCCACCGGATCACTTGTCCGACAGAGGAAGCCATCGCTCTTTTCCGGGAAAACGGTTTGACGGATAAAGTGAAATTGTTGGAGAGTATCGGAGAGCTCTATACCACTTATTATACTCTTGACGATACGGCAGACTATTTCTATGGTTCTCTGCTGGTCAAAACCAGTCAGCTGCGAATATTCGACGCGATTCCTTATGGGGACGGTCTGTTGTTGCGTTTACCCGATCCTGAAAATCCAGGGCAGCTACGGCCGATGCGCGACCAGCCCAAGATGTTTGACGTGTTTCGTGAACAGCACCGTTGGCAAAAGATCCTGGGCGTCTCCACTCTAGGAGAGTTCAACCAGGCTTGTACCAATGGCAACACTTATAATCTGATCAATGTCAGTGAGGCGCTTCAGGAAAAGAAAATCAGTCGCCTGGCGGATCGTATCGCGGAAAATCCGGAATATCGGGTGATTCTGATTGCAGGACCCTCGTCAAGTGGTAAAACCACGTTCTCAAAACGTCTGTCTGTACAGCTGATGGCAGGTGGTCTCCGTCCTATTCCGATTTCAATGGATGACTATTTTGTAAATCGCGAGGAAACCCCGAGACTGCCTAATGGGGATTATGATTATGAGAATGTCAGAGCCATGGACATCGGACTGTTCAACCGCCAGATCAATGCCTTGCTGAACGGGGAAGAGATCGAGTTGCCACGTTACAATTTCCAGACCGGAAAAAGTGAGAAAAGTGGACGGATTTTGCAGTTGAAGCCAGATATGCTGCTGATTTTGGAAGGAATCCATGCGTTGAACCCGATGTTGACCGAGGATATCCCGGCTAAAAACAAATTCAAGATCTATGCTTCGGCCCTGACAACGATCCTGCTGGATGACCATAATTATATCCCGACCACCGACAACCGACTGCTGCGGCGTATTGTGCGGGATTATAAATATCGGGGATGTTCTGCGGAAGAAACCATCCGCCGGTGGCCAAGAGTTCGAGAGGGAGAGGAAAAATGGATTTTCCCTTATCAGGAACAGGCTGATGAGATGGTCAATACCGCTTTGCTTTTTGAACTGGCGGCTCTACGGGTACAGGCTCTGCCGCTTTTGGAACAGGTACCAGAAAACGCACCTGAATATTCGGAGGCATACCGGTTACGCAAGTTCCTGAACTATCTGAAACCGATACCGCTGGAAGGTTTGCCGCCAACGTCGTTGTTGCGTGAGTTCCTGGGTGGCAGTACCTTTAATTATTAATCGGCTGATTTATAGAAATTGGAGTGGGGGTGACCTTGCTCCAATTTTTATTCCTATCTTTGTCCATAATATTTTATGAAAATTCAATAACTTCAATCATGACTAAACCGAAACTTGTATTTGCAACCAACAATGCTCATAAACTGGAAGAAATCCGTGCCATTGTAGGAAATAAAATTGATATTCTCAGTCTGAAAGATATCGAGTGTTTCGCTGATATCCCAGAAACCGCCGATACCCTCGACGGAAATGCCCTGCAGAAGGCAGAATATGTTTTTGACCATTATGGACTGAACTGTTTTGCTGACGATACCGGTCTAGAAGTGGAGGCTTTGAATGGTGCTCCTGGGGTACATACTGCCCGTTATGCATACGAGGACCATAATGATCCGGAGGCCAACACGCAGAAACTTTTGTCAGAACTGGCCGGGAAAGCAAACCGTAAGGCGCGGTTCCGTACAGCAATCGCATTGATCATCCATGGTGAAAAACATCTTTTTGAGGGAATCGTGAACGGCGAGATCCCCACCGAAAAGCGTGGTACAGAAGGATTTGGATATGATCCGGTCTTTATACCGGAAGATAAGGGACTGACGTTCGCGGAATTGGGTGTTGAAGTGAAGAATCAGATCAGTCATCGTGCGCGTGCCGTGGAGAAGTTGTGTGAGTTTTTAGAAGCGAATCCATTTGAGTAGTTTATGAAAAAAATATTGACGTTCCTCTTGGTTTGGAGTATGGCCTTGTCGGTCCATGCCTTTGCCACAGGTGATTGGAAACACTATCTGTCCTATACTAATGCTTTGAGTAGTGCTATGGTAGGAGATGAGATTTTTGCTAATTTCGGAGGTAATCTATTGTCCTATCATCCGGTGGATGGAGAGGTGAGGACTTATTCTAAATTGAATGGGTTGAATGGGCAGAACATTTCTTCGATGGCTTATTCTGAAACGGAGAAGTGTTTGGTGTTGGTTTATAGCGACCTGCTCGTTGACCTGTATTTTCCAGAGGAGGATGTTATCGTGGCAGTGCCGCAGTTTCGGAATACGGGTATGGACGGAATGCGGTTGAACAATCTTTTTATTGATGGGGAAAATGCGATCTTGGCTTTTAATTATGGAGTCGCGCATCTGAATCTCAAGCACCAGAGCGTTACCGGTTTTTATACTTTCGAAGAGGAGGTGATAACAGCGGCCTATCATCAGAAAGTGCTTTATGCAGCTACGGCCGATCGTCTGCTGGCCTGTTCAACCGAGGGGAATCCACTCGACAAAAATGAATGGAAGACCATTCAGAAGGCTGCCTTTTCCGAATTTATCTCTTGTGGTGAATTTCTTTGCGGTGTCACCGCTAAGGAAGTTGCTGGTGGAATGACAGCGGGCGTATGGCGGCTGAATGCCGATGGTGAGTCTTTCGAGCGTTTGTCGTCTGTGGCTTATCCGCATGTTGCCGCATTGAAAAGTCAACTGGTGCTGGCTGACGATAGTCGTGTGCTGATGTATGATTTGTCGAATCCTGATGGAACGGAAAAAGCGTTGCGATGCAAAAACCATTGGAACAGTTTGGATCTTGGAAATGATGGCTTATTTTGGGCCAGTGATGGTTTCAGCGGCTTACAAGCTTATCAGGTGAGTGGAGACTCTTTGAAAATGAAAGGAGAGCCGGTGGGTAATTTGGGACCACGTCGAGACCTTTGCTATTTTATGAAGTTTTTTGGAAATCGGCTCATGATAGCCGGCGGTCGATTGGATCCTATGGACCGTTTACATTATCCAGGTACGATTATGGAATTGACAGATGGGAAGTGGAAGACTTTCCAGGATGAGGGAATTAGTGAACAGACCGGTGTACCTTACCGCGATATCACGTGTCTGGTGATTGATCCTAAAGATGAGAACCATATTATTGCTTCTGCTGGAGGTACCGGTCTTTATGAATTTGAGAATTATAAGTTTAAGAAACATATCAGCAATCATAATTCTCCTTTGGTCAGTGCTGCCGGCAAGAGTCCGAAGTATGTACGTATGGATGGTTTGATTTATGATGCCGACGATAATCTATGGATGGTGAATAATTCCATGGAGGATACTATCTTGCGTGTGCGCCGTCCGGATGGCACCTGGAATGGTATCTTTATTGAAGGATTGACTCATGCGCCGACCTGTGAGAAGACGCTGATCGACCGGAAGGGCCGTTTGTGGGTGGCTTCTCGCCGTACGGTTGAGGAACATCTCGGTGGGTTGTTGTGTTTGGACTATAATGGTACTGTGGGGAATGTAAAAGATGATGTTGCTACTTATCGTTCAGAATTTATTAATCAAGACGGGAAAAGTTATAATATAGAAGGAGTCTTCTGTATGACAGAGGACAAGAACGGAGCCATCTGGGTGGGAACCCGTACTGGACTTTTTGTCATCAATGACCCTGACAATTGGGCTTCTTCCAACTTTAGAGTCATTCAGGTCAAAGTACCCCGTAATGATGGTACAAATCTGGCCGATTATCTCTTGGCGGACATGATGATTACCGCGATCGCTACAGATGGGGCTGATCGTAAATGGATCGGTGCAGAAGGCAGTGGCCTCTATTTGGTGAGTCCGGACGGAACGAAGATTCTTGCTCATTTTGATGAGGCTAATTCTTATTTGTTGTCTAATAACATTTATTCGATAGCTCCTAACCTAGAAACAGGGGAGATTATGATTGGTACGGATAAGGGACTATGCTCCTATATGAGTTCCGCTTCTTTGCCTGAGACGAGTTTGGACAAGAATAAGATAAAAGTGTATCCGAATCCGGTCAGACCCGAATATAACGGTAATTTGACTGTCACCGGACTGACCGACAATGCTGAGGTCAAAGTGATGACTACCAGTGGTGAAGTGGTGGCCATGGGTACCTCCACGGGAGGTTCGTTTGTCTGGAATGTCAGAGGTGGCGACGGGGCAAGAGTTGCGGCTGGAGTCTACTATCTGATGATCGCCACGGCCGATGGAAAAGAGGGAATAGCCGCCAAGTTTGTGGTTATATAATGTGTTGGAAATCGGTGGATATCATTTGTTTTACAATAAAAAGTCGCTTTTACTATATTTTTTGATGAAAGCCGCGAAAAAAGCCTTGAAAAGTTTTGACAGCTGTGTAAGTTAGTCTATATTTGTGAGGTGAAACACTTTGGTATCTAGGAAATTATCACTTTTAATATATTATATTATGAATAAAACCGAACTCGTAAATGCTATTTCTGCAACTGCAGAATTGAGCAAGGCAGATTCTAAGAAGGCATTGGATGCAGCCCTCGATGCAATTGCTAAGGCACTCCAGGAAGGTGACAAGATTGCTCTTCTCGGCTTTGGTACATTCTCTGTGTCAGAGCGTCCGGCTCGAACAGGTATCAATCCTGCTACTAAACAGAAGATTGAAATCGCTGCCAAAAAGGTGGTTAAGTTTAAGGCTGGTGCAGAATTGGCTGACAGTGTGAAATAAAATCATCGATAGAGAATGATAAAAAAATCGCATTTCATGGTATTGAAATGCGATTTTTTTTGTCTTCTTTTCGATAGAACGAGGTGTGCTTCGGGATTGCTAGCGACTGTTTTGTGGATAAATAATCCAGATGGCTTGCTAGTTTTACCCGTCAAATCGTAGCTTTGAAACATCTCTTCAAAAGTTGGGGATTCCTTGGAAGGTGGGGGACCGTAACCCGGATTTGACGGGACGTTATCTAGCGTTAGCTGGTTGTCCTCAAGATTTAGCTGGTCGTCCTCAAGATTTAGCTGGTTGTCATTTCATGTCTTACAGATACAACAGTCCAAAGAAAAGTAGGAGGTAAATGCCTTTTGGGTGGGCATTTACCTCCTACTGGGTGCTATAGGGTTAGAATGGGTAACTTGTATTAACGGTTTACCCGGTTCAGATTTCCAAAGAGACTGGGTCGTTGCGGTGTCGTTTCCTTGGCCTTATTCTTGTTGAGTTCCGGATAGGAAATTCGGGTGTGATAAACGGTCTTGAGACTTTCTATCAATACACGTTTGGCGTCGGCGATATCCTTGAAGGTCAGCGGACATTCTTTGAAACATCCGTCGTTCAGTTGTGTGTCAATGATTTTATTGACCAAATTACTGATACTTTCTTCCGTGTATTCCTGAAGACTACGTGAGGCCGCTTCCACAGAGTCGCACATCATCAGAATAGCCTGTTCACGAGTGAAAGGATTGGGACCTGGATAGGTGAACATCTCCTTGTCCACTTCTTCTTCCGGGTGCTTATTGGCATATTGTATGTAGAAATATTTAGCCATACCGGCACCGTGGTGGGTAGTGATGAATTCACGGATGACCGGTGGCAGATGATATTTTTCTGCCAGTTTCATACCGTCAGTGACATGTCCGATGATAATCTGTGCACTGCGTTCCTCGCTCAGGCTGTTGTGCGGATTCACACCACTCTGGTTTTCTGTGAAGAATGCCGGATTCAGCATTTTTCCGATATCGTGATACAAAGCCCCTGTACGCACAAGTTGAGGATCAGCACCAATCTTGTCGGCTACTTCTGCCGTAAGATTAGCCACCTGCATGGAGTGGTTGAAAGTGCCCTGTGCCACTTTCGACATTTTTCGTAATATCGGATTATTGATATTCGTGAGTTCCACCAAAGTCACACTGGACGTGAATCCGAAGATACGTTCCACCAAATACATCAGCGGATAAGAGAAGAGGAGGAGAACCCCACTTAAAGCGACGTGAATCATCCGGGTCTGGTCCAGGTCTTCCCAGGCGATACCCTGTGCCAGGTCGTAGGCCCCTATCGCGAAAATACCGATGACCGTAACGGCGGCAGAGGTTTTCAGTACCTGTGCACGTTCTGTCAGTTCTCGTAGGGTATAGATGGCCATCATTCCGGAAACGAGCTGCAATAGTAGGAATTCAAAAGAACCGTAGAGAACTATGGAGGACAGCAATGAAGAGGTGATCACTGCCAAGAAGGCCGTACGGGAATCATAGAAGATCCGGACAAAGATGGGCACGATCGCATAGGGGAGGAGATAAATGCTCAAGGTGTTGTTGGCCACCATCATGTAGGTGAAAAACGGGAATATCGTGACCAGAATCATGAGGAGCAACAGCATTCTCGGCGTGAAGAGGTAGTCTTTGCGGTAAAGATTGAGATAGTAGACAAACAGGCCGATTACACAGCAGATAAAGGCGAGTTGTCCGAAAAAGACATACCAATAGCCCTGGGTTGGGTCCATGCGGTATTCATTCTCTTTTTTCAAAGAATCCAGTACCTTGTGGTGGTCGGGAGTCACAATCTGTCCGCGGTCAATGATTAATTGCCCCTTCTGTACCATCCCTCTGGTGGAAGAGATATCCAGTAGTTGTGTACGTTCGGCCTCTGTCCGTTCTTTGTCGTAGATGATGTTTGCGGTCAGATATTTGTTCAGATGACTGCGTTCCAGTAGATCCCGTCCGTAGTTGGCCGCCTCTTTTTGCATGATGTGCTCATAGGCTGTAGAGAGGGTATAGATTTGGTTGACGCGGAGCTCAGAGGCAACATTCCCATCGAGAATGAGGATATTGTTGATACTGTCTTCATGCAGCTGGTCTACCGTTTCCCGATCGATGATGCCTTGTTCGTAAACTTCTTTGAGCAGGCTGGTGATGCGGGGAAGGTAGTAAGCGGGTACCCCGGTGTGATAGCCGGCGTAGAAATCACGCCGTAGGTTCTGTATCTGTAATTTAACGATGGAGGAGTCCATTCTGAAGAACGGACGGAAACTGCGCAGCAAACTGTCTTTTTCGCATTTGAGTTCGCTTTCTGTTTTAAACACGGGGAAATCGTAGGCTGCGATGAGCTGTGAATAGCGCCAAGGACGGTCTACCTCGTATTCGAAACCAAATTTCTTTTCACGGGGGAGAAAATACATCAGAAGGAGAACAGCAGTGAATATGATGCTGGCAATCATTACGATGCTTTTCTTATTGGGCTTCCCTATATGTCTGATCTTATCCATTTTGTAAATTTTGAAATGTTATGCAATCCTGAGTTCTACATGTTCTTAAGTCTTAGGTTGTTGTGCCGGTCTCTTTCCGGTCTGAGCAACTCCGCAAAGTTAATATATGATGGGCGAACGGCAAAATGATTGTTAAACTTTTACGGTTTTACCGGTGGTAGTCGACTGTAAAGGAGCTATTTACTTGAAATATTTCCAGCAGCTGACCGGGGAAGGATTCTTTTGTTTTTATTACATTTGCAGATAACGAAAAAAATATTCATCTTCGATATGTGAAACTATGAAATATGATTTTGATCAAATAATAGACCGTCGGGGTACCCATTCCGTGAAATATGACGCGGTGGAGACCCATTGGGGGAGAACTGATTTGATTCCGATGTGGGTGGCAGATATGGATTTTGCCACAGCTCCGTTTGTGACGGAGGCTGTACAGCAGCGCTGTGAACAGGGGCTCTTTGGGTATACACTTCCTCATGAAGGATATTACCAAGCCATTGTCCAATGGAATCGCGACCGTTATGGATGGGCGATTCAAAAAGAGCAGCTTCAGTTTGTTCCGGGCATCGTTCCGGGACTGGCGATCGCGGTCAATTCTTTAACAGCCGTCGGTGACCGTATCCTGATTCAGCCCCCGGTATACCATCCTTTTGCTTGGGTGGTGGAGCGGAATGGACGCCAGTTGGTCAAGAATCCTTTGAAATGGGTGGATGGCCGGTTGAGAATGGATATGGAGGACTTCCGTAGGAAAGTCAAGGGATGCAAGGTTTTTATCTTGTGTAATCCTCATAATCCAGGCGGCTTGGTCTGGACTGAGGAGGAGTTGCGTGAGGTGGCTCGTATCTGTGCGGAGGAGTCGGTGGTTGTCTTCTCTGATGAGATTCATGCGGACCTGACCCTTCCTCCTCATCGCCACCATCCTTTTGCTTCGGTCTGCGAGGAGGCCCGTCAGAACTCGGTCACCTTTATGTCGCCGAGCAAGGCCTTCAATATGCCTGGATTTGCGGCTTCGCATGCCTTGATCTTCAATCCCTCATTGCGCGAACGTTTCCATCGGTATATGGAGGCGTGTGAACTGGGGATGGGACATGTCTTCGCTTTTATTGCAGTGGAGGCGGCCTATAGCCAGGGTACCGAATGGCTCAGTCAATGTCTGACTTATATTCAGGGCAATGTGGATTATGTCGATGAATTTCTCAAAGAGCATGCTCCACGTATCAAAGCCATTCGGCCGGAAGCTTCGTTCTTGGTGTGGCTGGACTGCCGTGAACTGGGACTGACTCAGCCGCAACTGGTGGACTTCTTTGTGGATCAAGCGCATTTGGCGCTGAACGACGGGGCGATGTTTGGGCAGGAAGGCGTGGGGTTCATGCGTCTCAATGTCGGGGCACCGCGGGCAACCATAGAAAAGGCGATGACGCAGTTGGCTGAGGCTTACCGCTCGTTGAGTGTATAAGTCGAGATTTCGGGACGGAAAGTTCGTAGAGGGACTAAGCCCGGGCTTCAGAACAGAAAAGTACAAGGGTCAGAAATCAATGATTTCTGACCCTTGTACTATCTTGAGGAATTTCTTTTTTCTGATTAAAAAGCTATGCAAACCAGCACATGACAATAATCTGTGCGATAATCACTCGGATAAACATACAGAGCGGGTAGACCGTGGCATAGGCTACAGAGGCTTTGTCGCCTGGGAGCGTGTCGTTGACATAGTTCAAGGCAATTGGATTCGCCATCGCGCCACAAAGCATACCGGCTGTTGTGGCAAAACTACGTTTGAGGAACTTGACGCTGACCCAACTCATGAACATGACCGGAAGAATCGTGATCAGAATGGCAAATACAATCCAGTATAAAGCGGCTGGCTGCATGACGGTGGCCAGAAAGTCCTTTCCGGCATCCAGACCCAGACAGGCCAGATACATGGATAATCCTAAGGAACGGAGCATCAGATTCGCACTCGTGGTGGTATAGGCCACCATATGGAAACGGGGACCGTAGGCTCCGATCAGGATACCCATCACGATAGGACCACCGGCCAGACCCAGGCGGACTGGATAGCTCATACCTGGAATGAAGATCGGGAGGCAACCTAAGAGCAGACCGAGAACAATACCGATGAAAATAGTCACCATATTCGGTTCGTCAAGATGCTTGACCGCGTTACCCAACTCGTCGGCCACCTGTTTGATACTAGCGGCCTCTCCCACAACGGTAATCCGGTCACCCACACGGAGGGTCAGACTCTGAGTCGCTACCAGCTGGATACCGGAGCGCTGTACACGGCTGACGTTGACTCCATAACGGTTGCGGAGGTGCAGGTCGCCGAGGTGCTTGCCGTTGATATTGGTACGGGTAATCAGAATTCTTTGCGAAATCAGGTTGGAGTCAATCGCATTCCAATCCACATTGTTGTTGTTCCAGTCGGTCTCGTCCAGTTCTCCGAAGAGAATGGTCAGACGGTTCAGATATTTTTTCTGGGTGATGACCAGGATACGGTCGCCTTCTTCGAAAGTGGAGTCTCCGTTGGGAAGAATCACCTTTCCGTCACGCCAGAGCCGGCTGACCACAAAGGTGGAAGGATCCAGGAACGAAGCTGTCTCCAGCTTCTTGTGATAGATGGCCGGATTGCGGATGTTGAAGGAGGCGATATAGGCTTCTTCGTCGTTTTCGCCGCGTTCAACGCTCGGTTCGCTTTTCCGTAGAAAGATACGCATGAGCATCAGTCCGATGATGACGCCGATCAGACCGAGGGGATAGGTCACAGCACAGCTCAGTGCCGCACTGGAGGACGGTTGGTTCACTTGTTCCAGGGCCTGCTGGGCCGCACCCAAAGCGGGGGTGTTGGTGGTGGCTCCGCAGAGTACTCCAAGCATGGCCGTCAGGTCTGCCCATCCGGCCCAGACACAGCCAAGAGTCATGAAAGTGCCCAGGAGTACCACGCCTAAAGATAGCAGATTCAGTTCCGCACCTCCTTTGAGAAATGAACTCATGAAACCAGGGCCCACTTGTAGTCCCAGGGTGTAGACAAATAAAATTAAACCGAAACTTTCGGCATAATTCAGCATCTGGGCATCCAGTTCCAGTCCGAGCGCTCCTCCCAGGATTCCGATGAGGAATACATAGGTGATGCCGAGACTAATGCCGCGAAAACGAAGTTTGCCGAGGGACAAGCCCAATGCGCAAATCAAACAAATAACAATCACTGCCTGAACTGGAGATGCAGTGAAAAAGGTTTCTTTCAACCAATCCATAATACTTCTATTGTTCTAGGGAAAATCCCATTAAAAACATGCTGTACTTTAAATGAATTCCGGTTGTCGTTAAATCGAAATTTGGGACAAAGGTATAACTTATTTTTGATATCTTGGTGGTGTCTCGGACGGATTTTCTCGGAGACAATGATACCGGGGCGATTCTAGGGCTAGGAGGTGCTGGTACCTGGTTTCCCGGGGTGCGAAAAACAAAAGGAGGTGGACCGATAACGATTGGTCCACCTCCTTGAAGGTATGGTTCTTGAGAGTTTATCCGTAGATCTGTTTGAAAATGATGTCGGCCGCACCTGAGTTCTTACCGATATATTCTCCTGCGGCTTTTCCCGCTTTCGATAACTCGGTCTTGTTGGTCAGGAATAAATCCATCAGTCGGTTAAAGTCTTCTGCCTGCTGAATTTCACGACAACCGCCGTTCTTCAATAGTGCCTGCGCTTCTTGGAACTTCTTATTATTAGGACCAATAATCACGGGTACACCATATACCGCAGCCTCAGGGACATTATGGATGCCGACACCGAAACCGCCACCGACATAGGCTACCGCCGCATAACGGTAGATGCTGGAGAGTAGGCCATAACAGTTGATGATCAAGCAGTCGGCCTTTGCAATGCTCTCTTCGGTAGCTTCCGTGTAACGGACGAACGGACGTTTCAGTTTTCCTTCAATCTCTTTCAGATGGTCTTCGCTGACCACGTGAGGTGCCAAGACGATTTTCAGTTCCGGATGAGCGTTGAAATAAGGAATAATGATATCCTCATCGGGCTGCCAGGAACTGCCGGCTACAAAGACCTGGGCTTCGTGTGCAAATTTCTCTACCAAAGGCAGTGGTTTTGCCGCGTTCATGATATCAATGACGCGGTCGAAACGGGTGTCTCCCACAATGGTGACATTGTTCACACCGATAGTGGCGAGCAGCTCACGTGATTTCTCGTTCTGTACGAAAAAGTGCGTGATGCGGTTGAGACAACGTGCGTATTTACGGCCATACCAACGGAAAAAGATCTGATTCTCCCGGAAGATGCTGGATACGCTATAAATAGGAATTTGCTTCTTATAAAGTACTTCGATATAGTTTCTCCAAAATTCATATTTGATGAAGAAGGCTGCTTCTGGATGAGCCAGCTTAATGAACTTACGGGCATTGAGCGGCGTGTCGAAAGGCAGATAGCAGACCACATCGGCACCTTTGTAGTCTTTACGGACTTCATAACCAGAAGGAGAGAAGAAGGTCAGCAGAATTTTTTTCTCGGGATGTTCGCGGCGTAAACGTTCCATCAACGGACGTCCTTGTTCGAACTCTCCCAAAGAAGCTGCGTGAAACCAAACAAAACTGTCGTTTCCAATCTCTTCGCGCAAAATGCGCCAGGTGTTTTTTTGTCCTTGCGTCATCTGTTTCGCCTTTTTATTGAAAAGGGAAACGATATTCGCACAAAACATATATAAATAAATCGCGAAAGAATACATATCGTCTTTGGTATCAGGATTTGTTAGAAGCTAAGTGCTCATCGACCGCTTCTTGAAAAAAATCTCCGTCCATCAGTGTTTTTACAACAGATGATGGATGGAGAATTGTATGTTTATTTCAATTGGTCGATTGCTTTGCGCATACGGGCCAATGTCTCTTCTTTACCTAAGAAAGCAGCCAATTCGTACATGTCAGGTCCCTTGCCTGTTCCGACGAGGGCCACACGCCATGGATTCCAAGGCTTGGCACCGGTCTCCTCTGCCCATTTGTCGATTACGGCTTTCTGGGATTCTGCAGAGAAATCGTCCAGACCTTCCAGAATGTGCATCAGCTGAGTCATTTCCTCTGTCGCGTTGCCCTTCCAATTCTTCTTGGTGAATTTATCTTCCATGGAATATGTTTCAGGAGCAATGAAGAAGAAATCGCAGAGTGGCCACAATTCCTTGATGAAGTTGATTTTTTTCATCTTCATCATACCCACCACGGCTTCAACGCGTTCGATCGGTGCTTCGATGCCGTTTTCGCGGAGAATCTTGTCGAACTGTGGAGCTAACACCTTGTCGTCGGTCTTGATCAGATATTCACGGTTGAACCACTGGCCCTTTACATAGTCGAACTTGGCACCTGCCTTTGAACATTTGGATAAGTCAAACTGCTGGATGAGTTCTTCCATGGAGAGCAATTCCTGGTCGGTGCCCGGATTCCATCCTAACAAAGCCAAGAAATTGATGACAGCTTCTGGTAAATAGCCACTTTCGCGGTAACCGCTGGAGATATCGCCGGTCTTAGGGTCGTGCCATTCCAAGGGGAACACAGGGAAACCGAGACGGTCGCCGTCGCGCTTGGAAAGTTTACCCTTACCGTCTGGCTTCAACAGCAAAGGAAGGTGGGCAAAACGTGGCATGGTGTCTTCCCAGCCGAATGCACGGTAAAGTAAGACGTGCAGAGGAGCGGATGGCAACCATTCCTCACCACGGATTACGTGGGTGATTTCCATCAAATGGTCGTCCACGATATTGGCCAAGTGGTAGGTAGGCAGTTCGTCGGCACTCTTGTAGAGCACTTTGTCGTCGAGGATGGAGGAGTTGATCTTGACGTCGCCACGGATGATATCGTCTACGTGAACATCCTCACCGGGTTCGATTTTGAAACGAACCACATACTGAGTACCGGCATCGATCAAGTGCTGCACTTCTTCTGCAGACAGGGTCAATGAGTTGCGCATCATGTTGCGGGTGTGGGCGTCGTATTGGAAGTTCTCGATTTCGGCACGTTTTGCATCCAGTTCCTCGGGAGTATCAAAGGCGATGTAAGCCTTACCAGCATCGAGGAGCTGTTTTACGTATTTCTTATAAATGTCACGGCGTTCGCTCTGACGGTAAGGACCTTTGTCGCCACCGAAGCTGACGCCTTCGTCGAATTCAATACCTAACCAGCGGAAGGCTTCGATAATATAGTCTTCTGCACCGGGTACAAAGCGGTGTGAGTCGGTGTCCTCGATACGGAAGACCATGTCGCCACCGTGCTGACGGGCAAAGAGATAGTTATACAAGGCAGTACGTACACCGCCGATATGCAGAGGTCCTGTTGGACTGGGGGCAAAACGCACCCTAACTTTTCTTTCTGACATAATGTTTTTTTATTTATATTTTCTTTGCAAAGGTACGATAAGACTACAGAACATCAAAACAAAATAGGTGATTTTAGTCTATTCTATGGTGGATTGTATTTTTTTGAGTGACTTTGTTTTTGGGGTGGGGAAAAAGTCCTTCCGCTTGTTTTGATCTTGCCGTGGCTTTTCGGGCTGGATAATTCGTTTTTTTTAATGGGGGAATTTCAGGATTTTCCTTTGCCGACCGATTTATGGAAAATCATGCAAATCACAAGATTAGAAGGAATTTTAGATAACTTTTTCAAACAAAAAAGCAAGGAATCGGTTAAAATATTGCAAATCTAATTCACTTATTCTAATAAATACTTGTACTAATTATTTTTTTTGTATATTTGCCGTGTTTTTAAACGACATCAAAAGAAAATTACGAAAGTAAAAAGATATATCGTGCATCTCAGAAGTTTTATGAGATGTCCGAAAAAGAAACCCAACACAAAAACAGCTAAACTAGCAAAAAACTTAACTACTCTAAAAGATACAGTTTTTTCATAGTTTGTTTTATCCCTCATCCCACGCGTGAGCGCCGGCGGAGGGAATTTTTTTGTCTTCGCTTTTCCTTTGATTCGATTTCCCCGACTCTTCTTTTCTTTCTGGATTTTGGGCTCAACGCCTTTTCCTATACTCCTAGATAAGGTCTCCTGTTGCTCGTATATTCTGGTCTTCTGCTTTTCGTCGGTCTTGGGAGGACGGTCTTGTAAACTTGGTCTTGGAAGGTTTTGTAAGGATGTGCTTTTGCCTGTTGTGCCCGCTGCCAATAACTATTGCGGTCGATCTCTTGCCTTTGGTAATGGGACACCTCATATCATCTCAGCTTATCCCTGGCTTGTCACTTCTTTAAGTATATTCAGTATAATGACCTGTGGAGCAGGTCACTCCATGCTTAACACTAAGTTTTTCTGGATAGTTCCAGAATCGTCTAGCATGAAGACAAACTTATCTCGTAAAGAAGAAAACTGATGGTGAGCAATAGAACGTGGCTTATCTTAGGAAAATATGAACAGCCGTCTTTCTCTGATACTGTTAATGAATCAAAATGCCAATTTGGATTTTGGAGATTCCTGTGGTATCTTTATACTAGAGAAGGAGGAAATAGGACTAGCGCTTATTTCCTCCTCTTTTTTGCTCGTTTTTTTGGCAAATCTAGGTTACTAGTAGATTTTTTTAGTAGTATTGTAGATAAATTTTCTAGTATTGTAGATGCATTTACAAGTAACTTAGACCGATCTATACCACTAAGGCGTTCTTGAATCCTTAATATTTAATAAATCTTTCCCTTTCCCTCAGTATTCAAAAAGTCGGATTGCTGTTGCTCGGGCGTGTTTTTCCCTGTAGATCGATGGTCGTAGGTCTGTACCACTTACTGAACAGTTTTTTAACCGTAGGTTGAGGCGGGGTGGCCAATAGGTCTGCGATGATGTAGTGGGCGTCTGCGATCGAGGGGGAGTTGTCGGCACAAAAGCAATGGCGAACAAACACGGACGATTGGGGTATTTGTCCTGTTAAAAAATCATGGAGTTGGGGTCTTGGTTCTGGCTGGTTTTCATTTAAGGGCATAAAAAAAGGGATACCTCTGTATCCCAACCTTGTTAACCTTAAATCTAATACTATGAAAAACACGATGCAAAAGTACCGCAAGGCGTGCTGATTTCCAAAGAACTCATGCTTAAAAACATATATTTTAGAATTTATTTGAATATTCGTCTTGATTTTGCAAGGTGGAGTTTGCAGAATGTTGTATTATTGTTTAGCGGTCTACAGAATTCTCTTTGGAGGTTCGTGGATTTTTGATGAATTAGTATCCAGCACGACAGTCAGGATTGAGGACCCTGTGTGAGGCTTCACGGATATATTTATAGGAAAAGACGAGCGCGTACAGGTGGGGGAGCGGCCTGAAGGAATCTTCAGAAATCAGGTAGACCGAGGATATAGCAGAAGGTTTATTTTGCGTATGTAAATCTTTTATAAAAAGAGATAGGTGTCGGAGTCTTTTTTAATCCTTCACGGTCTTGAAGTCTTATTATTTTAGTAAATTTGCGATAAATATATATTATTAAAGAGAGAAATATGGCACAGGACTCAGTTCAGACCCAAGATATGATTCAGACCACCAAATTGTCAGCGATTCAAGTGGCTTTGGCCGGCTTGCTGGAATTGCCGCTGAATGATTTGGCTGAAAGGGTGAATAATGAATTGATGGAAAACGAGGCGCTTGAGGTGGATAGCGGTAGTCCCGTGTTGGATAATAATTCGGAGGGAGACGGTGAACTGGATACTCCAGGAGAGCTGACGGAGCATGATGCCGAGATGCCGATAGCCGAGTCAAGTAACGACCCTGCCTTTGATGACTACCGTACCATAGACGATGTTCCGGAACCCATACTTTCCGCGGTTGAGCGGAAGGCCGATCCTTTGGATCTGGCGGCCGCGGACAATGAGTCGTTTTATGAGGAACTGCAGCATCAGATCAAGGACTATCCCCTGACGGAGCATGAGAAGGTGGTACTCGACTATCTGATCTGTTCTTTGGATGATGACGGCTATTTGCATAAGGACCTGTTGACCATCATGGATGAACTGGAACTTTTCAATGGTGTCGTGACAAATGAGAAGGAACTTTCCCATTTATTGAATGTCCTGCAGCATTTCGAACCTCGTGGGATAGGTGCCCGTTCTCTCCAGGAGTGCTTGCGCTTGCAGCTCCAGGACCCTCAGAATCATTCCCCATGGCGTGAACTGGCCTTGAAGGTGGTGGATCATTGTTTCAAAGAGTTCATGTCGAACCGTTGGGAGGCTGTGGTCGATCGTCTGAATTTCAATGAGGAAGAGTCTGAGCAGGTGAGACATCTGTTGCAGCGGCTCAATCCTCGTCCCGGACGTGCCTTTGGGGAGAGTGCCGACGCGATGGTGCCCACGGTGATTCCCGATTTCTTTGTAAAAGTGGATGAGGATGGTGAGGTACAGATCAGCCTGAGTAACGAAGGTATTCCCGACCTGTACGTCAGTCAGTCGTTCAAGGATACCATAGATAATTATACCAAGAAGAAAAATAAATTGACTCAGCGGGAACAAGATGAGTTCCTTTATGTCTGCAAGAAAGTCGATGCCGCCAAAGGTTTCATCAGTCTTCTGGAACGTCGGAATCAGACGATGATGGCGGTGATGAGGAGTATTGTGGCTTTGCAGCGTCCATTTTTTGATGATGACGACGAAACACTTCTGCGACCGTTGAAGTTGCAGGAAATTGCAGATCATGCGGGAGTCAAGATTTCCACGGTCTCACGTACGGTAAACAGTAAATATGTCCAGACGGTACATCGTGTCTATCCGTTGAAATTCTTTTTCTCTACCCAGTTCGTCTCCAAGACCGGAGAGCAGTTGTCGAGTCGTGAGGTGCGGTCGGTATTGCAGCAGATTATTGAGAATGAGGATAAGGAGCATCCTTATACCGATGCGGCCTTGGTGCAGAAACTCAAGGAGGAAGGATTTCCTGTAGCCCGCCGTACGGTGGTGAAATATAGGGATCAGTTGGATATCCCTGTTGCAAAATTACGTAAGAAATAAGATAATAAAAGTTGGTTCGGTTCACACAAAGATAACCCCATGACCTATGAAAATAAGCAGTAAAGTTCTGGTTGTATCCGCTCAGGTGATTTCGTTGGTGTTTTCGCCTTTCTACTTTCCTGTGGTGGCTTTTGTCATCTTGTTCTTTTTCAGTTATATGAACTATCTTACCTGGTTCTATAATTTGCAACTGATCCTGATGGTTTATTGTTTCACGGTACTCTTTCCTTGGTTGGGTATTTTCCTTTATCGGAAGGTGAATGGGTGGACGCGGCATCAGCTGAGCAAGAAGGAGCGTCGTTTTATTCCTTACCTCATCTCCATTCTTTGTTACGCGGGATTACTGCTTTTGATGCATCAATTGCGCATGCCCAAGTTTACTTTGGGACTGATTGTGGCAGCCTTGTCCATCCAGATGGTCTGTGCCCTAGTCAATTCATGGACCAAGGTGAGCATCCACGCCGCAGCTTCTGGTGGTTTCATCGGCTGTCTGATGGCTTTTTCCCTGATTTTCCATTTTGATCCGACGTGGCCTCTGTGTGTCTGTTTCTTGATGAATGGGATTGTGGGGAGTGCCCGTCTGGTATTACGACAACATACGCTATATGATGTCTGGTTCGGTACATTGATTGGTATCCTTTGTGGATTCTTCGGTATTATATTGATATAGAATTTATTAAATAACCTCATAATAGATAGAAATATGACTCCAATTGTCAGTATTATCATGGGCAGCACCTCAGATCTGCCCGTTATGGAAAAAGCAGCTAAACTGCTTGACGAAATGGAAATTCCTTTCGAAATGAATGCATTGTCGGCTCACCGTACCCCATCTGAGGTGGAGGATTTTGCCCGTAACGCTTCAGCTCGTGGATTGAAGGTCATCATCGCAGCAGCAGGTATGGCTGCGGCGCTGCCGGGGGTAATTGCGGCGAACACTACATTACCCGTGATCGGTGTGCCCATCAAGGGAATGCTTGATGGACTTGATGCCATGCTCTCCATCATTCAGATGCCTCCTGGTATTCCTGTTGCTACAGTAGGCGTGAATGGCGCGCTCAATGCCGCTCTCCTTGCGGTTGAGATGTTGGCACTCAGTGATGCCGTCGTAGCAGAGAAACTGGCCGCCTATAAGGAAGGTCTCAAAGCCAAAATCGTGAAGGCTAATGCGGATTTGGCTGAGGTGAAATATAACTTTAAGACGAATTAAGTAGGAGATGCAGTGACCGGGCTTGGTTGGAATGCAGAAAAGTAGGATGGGGAACAGTGACAGGGCTTGTCGCTTCCGACCTATTTCATTTCTGATTTTTATTCTACCGCTCAGGTTGAAAAGTCATTGCTCTTCTCTAATCACTAATCATTAATCAAAATGGTGGATATATTCAATTATACACCCCGTGCGGCTCACGAGGTAAAGATAGGGAATCGTCCTTTGGGCGGAAATCAGCCCTTGCGTATCCAAAGTATGACCACTTGTCATACCACAGACACGGAAGGTTGTGTGGAACAGTGTATCCGTATCATTGAAGCCGGAGCTGATTATGTGCGTCTGACTGCACAGGGTTCTCTGGAAGCTGAGAATCTACGTAATATCAAGGAGGAACTCCGGAAGCGTGGTTATGACCAGCCTTTGGTGGCTGATATCCACTTCAATCCTAAGGTGGCCGATATTGCTGCGACCATCGTGGAGAAAGTACGTATCAACCCGGGAAACTATGTTGACCCGGCCCGTACTTTTAAGCACCTGGAATATACCGATGAGGAATATGCGGCTGAACTGCAGCGTTTGGAAGAACGTCTGGTGCAGTTCCTCAATATCTGTAAGGAACATGGAACCGCTGTTCGTATCGGTGTGAACCATGGTTCTCTGTCGGACCGTATCATGTGCCGTTACGGAGATACCCCGGAAGGTATTGTGGAAAGCTGTATGGAGTTCCTGCGGGTTTGTGTGAAGGAAAACTTCAAGGATGTGGTGATTTCTATCAAGGCCAGCAATACAGTAGTCATGGTGCGCTCCGTCCGTCTGCTTTGCGATGTGATGAAGAAGGAAAAGATGGATTTCCCGATTCATCTGGGAGTAACCGAGGCTGGTGAAGGCGAAGATGGACGTATTAAGAGTGCGGTCGGTATCGGTGCTTTGCTTTGCGATGGCATCGGTGACACCTTGCGAGTTTCTCTGAGCGAGGAACCGGAGTGTGAAGTACCTGTAGCCTATAAGTTGGCTTCTTATATTGCCAATACCCGTACGGGACACCAGTTTATTCCTGGTATCGTCTCTCCGATGTTCGACTATGTGCGTCCTGAGCGTCGTCCGACCTGTCCTGTGAAGAATATCGGTGGCCAACAGGTGCCGGTAGTCATCTCCGCACGTCTTGACGGCTCTAAGGAAGTGGGCGACCTGGTGCCGGATTATATTTATTGTGGCCGCAAATTACCAGCAGCTGACCAGCGTATTGCAGGTGCCGGATATATGGTGGATGCTGACCAGTGGGAGGGTGAGGAGAATACTTATCCGGTATTCAATCCTGAGGTCCTCTTCACAGTAGCTTCCTGCAAGGCCGACCTGAAGTTCCTGTTCCTGACCTATGCTGCCTTGAACGATGAGGTAAAGGCTTGTCTGCGTCAGCATCCTGAGATTGTGGTGATCGCTCAGAGCAACCATGCGAACCGTACGGGGGAACTTCGTGCGCTGGTGCATGAACTTTGGAACGAGAACATTCCGACTCCGGTGGTTTTCTTCCAGCATTATCAGTGCAACGAACAGGAGAAGGAGGAGTTCCAGCTCTATTCTGCTGCAGATACCGGTGCCTTGCTCTTTGATGGTTTGACCGATGGTCTTTTCCTTTTCAACAATCCTCCTCAGGGACAGAAGGGCTTGTCTGATACCGTGGTAGACGCTACCGCTTTTGCCATTCTTCAGGCTTCCCGTTTGCGCACCACCAAGACAGAGTATATCAGTTGTCCAGGTTGTGGACGTACCATGTATGACCTTCCTGGTACCATTGCCCGAATCAAAGCGGCTACTTCCCATTTGGCTGGTCTGAAAATCGGTATTATGGGCTGTATTGTCAATGGTCCTGGTGAGATGGCAGATGCCGATTATGGTTACGTGGGAGCTGGTCGTGGAAAAATCAGCCTTTATCGCAATAAGGTCTGTGTCGAGAAGAATATTCCTGAAGCGGAAGCTGTGGAGCATTTGCTTGCCTTGATTGAGAACGACCAAAAGAACGCATAAGTTTTCTTAGATATACTAAAAATGCCGTAAGGGAAATTTTCCTTTACGGCATTTTTTATAGGGGCAAATCAGCACGACTGCTCCGGTTCCAGGGATTGTGGAGCAGGCCTGTTGCCTTGTAAGTTTGACAATTGTTTTTCTTTTAGCCATTTGTAGGGGCTGACGCCTTCCTGCTTCTTAAACAATTGTTGAAAATATTGTCGGTCGCAGAAACCACATTGTTCGGCGATTTCCTCACTGTTCAGATAAGGGTTGTTTACCAACAGCTCTTTAGACTTTTCTATTCGGAGATAGGTGATCCAGGTGTTGAATTTATCGTATTCCGTTGAATGCAGCCAGCTTTTGAGCATGTTGCAGGAGACTCCCATACGAATGGCAACGTCTTTGACTGTAATTCCTGCTTGTAAATAATAGCCGCTTCTTACAAAATCCTCAGCGATAGAAGCCATAAGTTCTGTCTTTTGATCAGTGGCCGTTTGTCCTTTTTCCTCTTTTTCGGCCTTGGAGATTGCAAATGCGACATTGGTCTTGATACTGTAATTCAGACAAAAGCCGATAAAGCATAGAATGTAGAAGAAGGCTGATGAAATCGAGAGAATACCATAAAGGGATCGCATCAGTAGGTTGGTGTTGAAGGTCATAAAGGGGAATCCTAGACTGACGACAATCACTGTGAACATGCTGAATTTGGTCCACTTTAACAAGGTCCTGAGGTAATGGGTATGGTCATTTCCAAGGGTACGCCTGATTTTGAAATACTCAAAGAGCTGGAGCGCACCATAATATATAAGTACCGTACTATAAATAATCGCGGTAATCTTGTTGGCGAAAGGAAGAGTCACTTCGGTTTGCTTACTCAATAGCGCAATGGCGAGGATCAGGATGCTCAGGAAGAACACCGAAGGACCGTATAGCCATTCTATCTTTTGAATCCTACCTTCTCTTTGTAAGTAGAGGTAAGATAGGTCCACGAAATACGTAATCGGAATTCCAAAAATCATATTAAACATGGTTCTGGTATCTTCCACATTATTTTCATTCTTATGGAGAATGTATTGGAAGGTAAAATGAATCATGACTAAGATCGTTCCTCCAGTGAGGAGTTTACGCGCATTGTTGATCACTTTCTCATTCGCCGTATATCGGTGGAGTGAGAAAGCCAGGAACAGGGTGATAAGCCCCATGAGGACAATGCAGGTAATTTGAACTTCCGTAATCATAGTGCTGTAAAAGTACGAAAAAATGATAAAGAACCCTTCAGAAAATGCATAAAAAATGAGAATTTGTTGATTTCTGCGCATCAATTCGCGTTTTTTACTCATTTTAGTTGATAAATTCCGCACTTTTTATGCTCGTCTCTATCTACATTTGTGCATCGATTGATGGGAGATAAATAAAATGAAGATCTCCGTAGGTCTTATGTTGAATCTGGCTGGAGACTATAGGTTATGAAAGGTCAGAGTCCTAAAGCGAGTCAAAGGACGGACCACCCATCAGCGACAATCGTTCTTATATAGTGATGAAGAGAACTTTGTAGAGATGGATTAAGAATTAGTATTGAGATGGAAAACAAATATTCATCCCCTCCGAGGGGATGAATATTAACTATTAAAGTCTTTAGGTAGAGCTGAAAATTACATCGATTACAATAGAGATAAGAAACAAACTTGTTCAGAGATGGAAACGGTGTGCTATTTTGTACTCGGAAGAAAGTATTATGCACACCAAAAAATGTCTAGGGTGAAGTTTTGACGTTGACTTCATCCTAGCTTTTTTTTGTTTGGTTGCGGAAATCTCCCATAGTCCTCGGTAGCTGCGGCTGTAGGTATATTGTAAATGAGTTCTTCTTTCAAGGTTCACGGCTCTTTCATTTAAGTTCAAAGTAAAGACATAGTTTCCCTTACCCGATT